>Ga0308172_1000327_pt1 | contig 70779 bp, 61 predicted proteins | sample PhyGR2_FD_202134 | JGI IMG/M metagenome (GOLD analysis project Ga0308172, IMG submission 202134) | Phyllosphere microbial communities from UC Gill Tract Community Farm, Albany, California, United States - DLSLSG.R2 | ecosystem: Host-associated > Plants > Phyllosphere > Unclassified | place: USA... | reverse complement strand
AACCCCCCTTAATCAAGGACATTGTGATGAGTGACGCATTTAAGGTACTGAACAATATTCGCACATTACGTGCCCAGGCTCGTGAACTGCCACTGACCGATCTTGAAGAGATCCTGGAAAAATTAACCGTTGTTGTTACTGAGCGTCGCGAAGAAGCAGAAGCAGAAGAGACGCAGAATCGCGAAAAAGAAGAAAAGCTGTCTAAATATCGCGAAATGCTGCTGGCTGACGGCATCGATCCGAATGAATTATTAGGTGCCCTGGAAAGCGGAAAAAAACGCACTAAGCGTGCGCCGCGCCCGGCTAAATATACTTACACCGACGAAAACGGTGAGCAGAAATCCTGGACTGGCCAGGGCCGTACTCCGGCAGCGATTAAAAAAGCGCTGGATTCCGGTAAAAGCCTGGACAGCTTCCTGATCGATTGATCGACACAATCCTTGTAAGCGGGAGCCGGGGGCCATGATGGCCTGCCGGCTTTTTTATTTCTGTCGGGATATCAATCACCCGGCCAGTAATCCATCCCCCGACGCTGGCATGCGCTGCGTCACATCTGGCATAATAGCCGCCGTTTTTTCATCCACTCTCTTCACAAAGGTCAATGCCGTGTTAGTTAGCAGCAATATCACCATGCAGTTTGGCAGTAAGCCACTGTTCGAGAATATCTCCGTTAAATTTGGCGGCGGTAATCGTTACGGTTTAATCGGTGCGAACGGCAGCGGAAAATCCACCTTCATGAAGATTTTGGGTGGCGATCTGGTGCCTTCAGCCGGCAACGTCTCTTACGATCCCAACGAGCGTATCGGTAAGCTGCGTCAGGATCAGTTCGCCTTTGAACAATTCAGTGTGCTGGACACCGTGATCATGGGTCACCATGAATTATGGGAAGTAAAGCAGGAGCGCGACCGTATTTATTCTTTGCCAGAAATGAGCGAAGAAGAGGGCTATAAGGTCGGTGACCTTGAGGCGCTTTACGGTGAGATGGATGGTTATAGCGCCGAATCCCGTGCCGGTGAGCTATTACTCGGTGTCGGTATTCCGGTTGAACAGCATTATGGCCCGATGAGCGAAATTGCGCCGGGCTTTAAATTGCGCGTGCTGCTGGCGCAGGCGCTGTTTTCCAATCCCGATATTCTGTTACTCGATGAACCGACCAACAACCTGGACATCGATACCATTCGCTGGCTGGAGCAGGTGCTGAATGAACGTGACAGCACCATGATTATCATTTCGCATGACCGTCACTTCCTTAATATGGTCTGCACCCACATGGCGGATTTGGATTATGGCGAGCTGCGTGTCTATTCCGGTAATTATGACGAATATATGACCGCTGCAACCCAGGCGCGTGAACGTTTGTTATCTGACAACGCCAAGAAAAAAGCGCAGATTGCGGACCTGCAGTCGTTCGTCAGCCGTTTCAGCGCCAACGCCTCTAAATCGCGTCAGGCGACATCGCGCGCAAAACAGATGGATAAAATTAAACTGGAAGAAGTCAAAGCGTCCAGTCGTCAGAATCCGTTTATCCGTTTTGAGCAGGATAAGAAGCTGTTCCGAAATGCCCTGGAAGTGGAAGGATTAACCAAAGGGTTTGATAACGGTCCGCTGTTTAAGAATTTAAATCTGCTGATGGAAGTGGGCGAAAAGCTGGGGATCATCGGCGCCAACGGTATTGGTAAATCGACGCTGCTGAAGACGCTGGTAGGGCAACTTGAGCCCGATAACGGCAGCGTTAAATGGTCAGAGAATGCGCGCATTGGTTATTACGCGCAGGATCACGCCGACGATTTTGCTAATGATCTGACCGTATTTGACTGGATGAGTCAGTGGAAACAGCCCGGTGACGATGAGCAGACGATTCGCGGTATTCTGGGTCGCCTGCTCTTTTCACAGGATGATATTAAGAAACCGGCGAAGGTGCTTTCCGGTGGTGAGAAAGGGCGCATGCTGTTCGGCAAGCTGATGATGCAGAAACCGAACATCCTGATTATGGATGAGCCGACTAACCACCTGGATATGGAGTCGATTGAATCGCTCAATATGGCGCTGGAGATGTATGAAGGCACACTGGTGTTTGTGTCGCACGACCGTGAATTTGTCAGCTCGCTGGCAACCCGCGTGATTGAGCTGAAAGCAGACAAGGTGGTGGACTTCACCGGCAACTATGAAGACTACCTGCGCAGTCAGGGAATCGTCTGATAAAAGGGGGTGGCGCAGGCCACCCCCTTTTTTTGGGCCGGAGTGGGCCGCAACGTAATCACTCTGAGGCTAGAGCCAGTTTCAGGGAGCCTATGCCCCATCGCCACACACTTCACAGTGCGCATCCTGCGCCACTTTCATGCTGCGGAATTCTGCACTCATGGCATCGTACATCAGCAACCGGCTGGTGGCCGGCGTGCCAAAGGCTGTCAGGACCTTAATCGCTTCCATCGCCTGCATTGCACCAATCACCCCAACCAGCGGGGCCATGACGCCTGCTTCGACACAACTCAGGGTCTGTTCACCAAACAGGCGGCTGATACAGCGATAGCAGGGCGTGCCGGGCTGCCAGTTGAATACGCTGATCTGGCCCTCCATGCGAATTGCCGCCCCGGAGACCAGCGGGACGCCCTGCTGGCGACAGAGCCGGTTGAACTGCTCCCGCACCGCAACATTGTCGGTGCAGTCCAGTACCACCTGCTGGCGGGCTATCAGCGCCAGCAGCGCCGTGTCATCCAACTGGCCGTTGACCGGATGCAGCTGACAGTGAGGATTGATGGCCGCCAGGCTTTGTGCCGCCGATTCGACTTTGGCACAGCCAATATCGGCGTCATGATGCAGTATCTGCCGTTGCAGGTTAGAGTGCGACACGGTGTCGAAGTCAAGCAGCGTCAGGCTGCCGATCCCGGCTGACGCCAGCCAGGGCGCGGCGGCACAGCCAAGTCCGCCCAGCCCGACGATCAGCGCATGACTGGCTTTAAGGCGCTCCTGACCGTCAAAATCGAAACCGCGCAGGACAATCTGCCGGTTGTAGCGCAGCATCTCCTCATCGCTTAATTCAGGCAGCATTTACGCCTCCAGCAGGGCATTGAAGGGTTCCACCTCAACCCATTCGCCAGGCTCCACATTGCCGCGCTCCCGCTCCAGCACTATGAAGCAGTTTGCCTGCGCAAAAGAGCTGAAGACGTGGGAACCCTGCATGCCGGTGGTCTGTACCTCCAGCTCACCCTGCGCGTTCTGGCGCAGGATGCCACGCTGGAAGTCGAGCCGGCCCGGTGATTTTTTGAGCGCAGAGACACAGCGCACTTTCTGGCGCGGCGGCAGCGCCGATTTCTGCAGGCCGGTAAGTTTAGCCAGCAGTGGCTGAACCAGCTGATAAAAGGTGACAGCAGCCGAAACCGGATTACCCGGTAAACCGCAGAACCAGCTGTGGCTGAGGCGGCCAAAAGCAAAGGGTTTGCCGGGTTTGATCGCCAGCTTCCAGAAGCTGATCGCCCCCAGTTCTTCCAGCATCGTTTTGGTAAAGTCCGCTTCCCCGACCGAGACACCGCCGGTGCTGATCACCACATCCGCCTGTCGATCCGCCTCTGCGAAAGCCGCCCGCAGGGCCGTCGGATCGTCTTTGATAATCCCCAGGTCGATGACGTCGCAGCCGAGCTTATTCAGCATCAGCGACACGGCGAAACGGTTGGTATCGTAAATCGCGCCTTCAGCCAGCGGTTCCCCTACCGGCTGGAGTTCATCACCGGTGGAGAAGATCGCCACCCGCACTTTTCGCACTACGCTGACCTGCGCGATCCCCAGCGACGCCAGCAGCGGCAGTTCCGCCGCGCCCAGCCGCGTGCCCGCTTCCAGCACGACATGACCGGGCTGAATATCGTCGCCGGTCAGGCGGATATTCTGGCCGGGACGCACCGGTGCGGTGATCACAATGGCCCCTTCCCGCGTTTCCGTCTGCTCCTGCATTACCACCGCGTCACAGCCGGCGGGAACCGGCGCACCGGTCATGATGCGGATCACGCTGCCCTGCGGCCACTCACCACTAAAGGGTGCGCCTGCGAAGGCTTTACCGGCCACCGGCAGCGGCTCACCGCGGCTGACATCTGCCAGCCTGACGGCGTAACCATCCATCGCGGAGTTATCAAAGGGCGGTACGGCGATAGGGGAGGTCACCGCTTTTGCCGTGATGCGGCCAGCCGCCGCGGCCAGCGACACGTTCTCAGCGTCGGCGATGGGCGTCAGCTGCGCGAGCATTTTTTGTTGCGCTTCCTCAAGGGAGATCAAACCTGCAGTAAAACTTTCCATAAAGAGTCCAGCCTGGTGAATTCAGATGCTGCCTATTATGGTGGCAATTGGCCGCTGAGTCACATCGGTGTCACCCTGGCTTGCCCGCCACAAGGGCCAAAATGATATAGGGTGGTAAGAAAAGGTTATAACCACAGGAACAGTTTCCGCTTTACAACCCTTAGCAGGCTTTCTATAGTCAAAAATCATCGAAAATGGCTGAAAACCATTTTAAATCAGTGTTTTTCATGCGGATGCAACAGGGCAGAGCGTTATGGTTAAAGCAGTGATTGCCATTCACGGCGGCGCGGGTGCCATTACGCGCTCAGCGATGAGCGCTGAAAAAGAACAGGCATATCGTCAGGCGCTGCAGGAGATTGTTATTCAGGGCCAGCAGATCCTGGCGCAGGGTGGCAGCGCACTGGATGCGGTAACGGAGGCGGTGCGGCTGCTCGAAGAGTGTCCGCTGTTTAATGCCGGCAAAGGCGCGGTATTTACCCATCAGGGCACGCATGAACTCGATGCCTGCATCATGGATGGCCGCACGCTGGAGGCGGGCGCCGTCGCCGGCGTGACGCGGGTGCGCAATCCGATCCTGGCGGCGCGTGCCGTGCTGGAAAAAAGCGAGCATGTGCTGTTCATCGGTGAGGGTGCTGAACAGTTCGCGGTGGCGAACGGGCTGGTGCCGGTGAGCCCCGACTACTTCTCGACGCCGGAACGGTGGGAACAGCTGCAGCGCGCGCTGAATAGCGACTCGGCGGTGCTGGACCATGATGGCGCGGCTCACCATGACGACCCGCTCGACCCTGACCGCAAGTTTGGCACGGTGGGCGCGGTGGCGCTGGACCTGGAGGGCAATCTGGCTGCGGCGACCTCAACGGGTGGCATGACCAATAAACAGGCTGGACGGGTAGGCGACTCGCCGCTGCCGGGCGCAGGCTGCTATGCCAGCAACGACAGCGTGGCCGTCTCCTGTACCGGCACCGGTGAGGTTTTTATGCGCACGCTGGCCGCTTATGACGTGGCTGCACAGATGCGCTATGCCGGTCGTACGCTGCAGCAGGCCAGTGTCAATGTGATTCATGACAGCGTGCTGGAGCTGGGTGGCAGCGGCGGCCTGATTGCTGTCGATCGTGCGGGCAATGTGGCCCTGCCGTTTAACAGCGAGGGGATGTACCGCGGCGTCGCCCGGGTGGGCGAGCCTGCGGAAGTCGCTATCTACCGCGAAAGTTAAGGAGCAGAGATGAGCGACAGGCAAACGCACCCGACCCTGGCCCCTGAGCAGGTGCTGGCGGTGCGCGATCTCAGCGTAGAATTTCAGCATGAGGCGACCCTGACCCGCGCGGTGCGCCATTTGTCGCTCGATCTGTTTCGCGGCGAGACGCTGGCGCTGGTGGGAGAGTCAGGTTCAGGCAAATCGGTCACGTCTCTGGCGCTGATGCGGCTCATTGAGCAGGCGGGAGGCCAGGTCAGTGGCGAAGCGCTGCTGCGCCGTCGCAACGGCGAGGTGCTGGATCTGATGCGTGCCTCAAATCAGCAGATGCGCCGGGTGCGCGGCGCTGATATGGCGATGATCTTTCAGGAGCCGATGACCTCGCTGAATCCCGTCTTCTCCGTCGGCGAGCAAATCGCCGAATCGATTCGTCTGCATCAGGGACAGAGTCATGCCGCCGCGCTGGCGGAAGCACGGCGGATGCTGGACCTCGTGCGAATTCCTGATGCACAAAATGTCCTCTCCCGGTTTCCGCATCAGCTGTCAGGCGGGATGCGCCAGCGGGTGATGATTGCAATGGCACTCTGCTGCAAACCCGCCCTGCTGATTGCCGATGAGCCAACCACGGCGCTCGATGTGACGATTCAGGCGCAGATTCTGCAGCTTATCCGCGTGCTGCAGAAAGAGATGCAGATGGGGGTGATTTTTATCACTCACGATATGGGCGTGGTGGCGGAAATGGCTGACCGGGTTCAGGTGATGTACCGCGGCGAGGTGGTGGAAAAAGCGCCGGTCGAGCGGCTGTTCAGCGCACCGGAACAGCCCTACACCCAGGCGCTGCTGGCCGCCGTGCCGAAGCTCGGCGCCATGCACGGCCAGCCGTTGCCCGCGAAATTTCCCCTGCTGCACAGCGACGCGGCCGACGACGTGCCGCAGGATACGGTGCGCCGTCTGCAGCCCCCGATTTTGCAGGTGCGCGATCTGGTGACCCGCTTCGATATTCGCGGCGGGCTGTTGAATCGGGTTAAAAGCCGGGTTCACGCCGTCGAAAAAGTCAGTTTCGACCTCTATGCCGGTGAGACACTGGCGCTGGTGGGCGAATCAGGCTGCGGTAAATCCACCACCGGACGCTCGCTGCTCAGGCTGGTGGCGAGCCAGGGCGGCACGCTGACCTTCGACGGACAGCGGATAGATACGCTTTCCGGTGCCGCGCTGGCCCATCTGCGACGCGACATTCAGTTTATCTTTCAGGACCCTTATGCCTCACTCGATCCGCGCCTGACGGTGGGTTTTTCAATTATGGAGCCGCTGCTGGTACATAAAGTGATGCCGCGACGCGAGGCGGAGCAGCGCGTCGCCTGGTTGCTGGATAAAGTGGGCCTGCTGCCGGAGCATGCGCAGCGCTATCCGCATGAATTTTCCGGCGGACAGCGTCAGCGAATCTGCATCGCCCGTGCGCTGGCGCTGAACCCTAAAGTGGTGATCGCCGACGAGTCTGTCTCTGCGCTGGATGTGTCAGTTCAGGCGCAGATTATCAATCTGATGCTCGACCTGCAGCGCGAGTTTGGTATCGCCTTTCTCTTTATTTCTCACGATATGGCGGTGGTGGAGCGGATCAGCCACCGCGTGGCGGTGATGTATCTCGGTCAGATTGTCGAGATAGGGCCGCGTCAGGCGGTCTTTGAGCAGCCGCAGCATCCCTATACCCGCAAACTTATGGCGGCGGTGCCGGTAGCCGATCCGGCTCACCGCCGTCGTGAACGAGCCTTACTGGTCGATGAGATTCCCAGCCCGATCCATGCCTTAGGGGATGAACCTGAAGTGGCGCCGCTGATGGAGGTGGCTCCGGGCCATTTCGTCGCACGCCACGTTATCAGTGCGACCTGAACAGTGACGATGTCGCTTCGGCGACCAACCCGACAGGGATTACAGGAGAAGATGATGCAGATGACGATGCGTAAAGGGTTACTGGCGGCTGGCGTGTTAAGCAGCGCAATGGCACTGCCCGCCTGGGCAGCACAGGATGCGGTGATTGCCGTCGCGTCCAATTTCACGACGCTCGACCCCTATGATGCCAACGACACGCTGTCGCAGGCGGTCGCCAAATCCTTCTATCAGGGCCTGTTCGGCTTTGATAAAGCGATGAAGCTGACCAACGTGCTGGCGGAAAGCTATCAGGCCAGCCCGGACGGACTGACCTACACCATCAAGCTGCGTTCCGGCATCAAATTCCAGGATGGCACGGACTTCAATGCCGAGGCCGTGAAGGTCAATCTCGATCGCGCCAGTAATCCCGATAACCACCTCAAGCGCTACAACCTGTTTAAACATATCGCCAGCACCGAAGTAGTCGATCCCACCACGGTTAAAGTGACGCTGAAGGAGCCGTTCTCCGCCTTCATCAACATTCTGGCGCACCCGGCGGCGGCGATGATTTCGCCCACTGCGCTGAAAAAATATGGCAAAGAGATCGGTTTCCATCCGGTCGGGACCGGTCCGTTTCTGTTCGAGACCTGGAACCAGACCGACTTTGTGAAGGTGAAGAAGTGGGATGGCTACTGGAAGCCGGGCTATCCGAAGCTGGACAGCATCACCTGGCGTCCGGTGGTGGATAACAACACCCGTGCGGCGATGCTTCAGACCGGTGAGGCGAACTTCGCTTTCCCGGTGCCTTATGAGCAGGCGAAGCGGCTGGAGCAGAACAGCAAGCTGGATGTGGTGACCACGCCATCCATCATGCAGCGCTACATCAGCCTCAACGTTACTCAGAAGCCGTTCGATAACCCGAAAGTGCGCGAGGCGCTGGAATACGCCGTCAATCGTCAGGCGCTGGCGAAAGTGGCGTTCTCCGGATATGCGACGCCAGCGACCGGCGTTGTGCCGCCCTCCATCGACTTTGCACAGAGCTATCCGGCGATAAGCTACGACCCGGCTAAAGCCAGAGCGCTGCTGAAAGAGGCGGGCTATCCGAACGGTTTTGAGACCACGCTCTGGTCGTCGCACAACCACAGTACTGCGCAGAAGGTGCTGCAGTTCACCCAGCAGCAGCTGGCACAGGTGGGCGTGAAGGTTAAGGTCACGGCGATGGATGCCGGTCAGCGTGCGGCGGAAGTGGAGGGCAAAGGGCAGAAAGAGAGCGGCGTGCGGATGTTCTATACCGGCTGGTCCGCCTCAACCGGCGAAGCAGACTGGGCGCTGACGCCGCTGTTCGCCACCGCAGCCTGGCCACCGGCCATCTTCAACACCGCGTTTTACAGCAATCCAAAGGTCGATAAAGATCTGGCCGATGCGCTGAAAACCACCGACCGTACTGAGAAAGCGCGCCTCTACAAAGATGCGCAGGATACCATCTGGCAGGATCACCCGTGGATCCCGCTGGTGGTTGAGCAGCTGGTCTCTGCCAACAGCAAAAACCTCAGCGGTTTTTATGTGATGCCCGATACCTCATTCAATTTTGATGAGGCGACTCTGAAGTAACGGAGCCGGCCAGCCCGCGGGCTGGCCGCAGCTGCAGGATGTTGCATGTTTAACTATTTCATTAAACGACTTTTCGGGCTGATCCCGACGCTGCTGATTGTAGCGGTGCTGGTGTTCCTGTTTGTGCACCTGCTGCCGGGCGATCCCGCACGCCTGATCGCCGGGCCGGAAGCGGATGCCTCCGTGGTGGCGCTGGTGCGTCAGGAGCTGGGGCTGGATCTGCCGCTGCCGCAGCAGTTCTGGCACTTTTTACTGAATGCGCTGCAGGGCGATTTTGGCCAGTCTATGGTGTCGAAACGGCCGGTCGCCGAAGAGATCGCCACGCGCTTTATGCCGACCCTCTGGCTGACGCTGGTCAGCATGGTCTGGGCGGTGATTTTTGGCATGGCGATTGGCCTTGTCTCTGCCGTCTGGCGCAACCGCTGGCCCGACCGGCTGGGGATGACGCTGGCGGTGTCGGGCATTTCGTTCCCCGCCTTTGCACTCGGCATGCTGCTGATGCAGGTCTTCTCGGTTGAGCTGGGATGGCTGCCGACGGTAGGTGCAGAGAGCTGGAAACACTACATCCTGCCCTCGATCACCTTAGGTGCCGCGGTCGCGGCGGTGATGGCCCGTTTTACCCGCGCCTCCTTTGTCGAGGTCATGCAGGAAGACTACATGCGGACGGCGCGGGCCAAAGGGGTACGCGAGTCGCTGGTGGTGGTCAAACATGGCCTGCGCAATGCCATGATTCCGGTCGTGACCATGATGGGCCTGCAGTTCGGTTTTCTGCTGGGTGGCTCGATTGTGGTTGAAGTGGTTTTCAACTGGCCTGGCCTGGGACGTCTGCTGGTGGATTCTGTGACGATGCGCGACTACCCGGTGATTCAGGCAGAGGTCCTGCTGTTTTCACTGGAGTTTATTCTGATCAATCTGTTTACCGACATGCTCTATGCGGTCATCAATCCCGCTATTCGCTTTAAGGAGTCGCGATGAAAAACTGGCGACGCGAAGCGGCACTGAAAAGCATGCCGCTGCTCGCGGAGAATCGGGTGCGGACACCGTGGCGTGAGTTCTGGCGGCGTTTCAGACGGCAGCCGGTGGCGCTGCTGGCGGGCCTGTTTGTGCTGATGCTGATTGTACTGGCATTTATCGCACCGTGGGTTGCGCCGTTCAATGCGGAGAACTATTTCGATTATGACCGGCTCAACGAGGGGCCGTCACTGATGCACCTGTTTGGTGTGGACTCGCTGGGGCGCGACATCTTCAGCCGGGTGCTGGTCGGCACGCGTATTTCCCTGATTGCGGGCTTCTTCTCTGTGTTGATCGGCGCGCTGATAGGCACCCTGTCTGGCCTGCTGGCGGGATATTATGAAGGGTGGTGGGACCGCATCATCATGCGCGTCTGTGATGTGCTGTTTGCCTTTCCCGGCATTCTGCTGGCGATAGCGGTCGTCGCCATTATGGGCAGCGGCATGAGCAATGTGATTGTGGCGGTAGCCATCTTCAGCATCCCGGCTTTTGCCCGCCTGGTGCGCGGCAATACGCTGGTGCTCAAGCATCAGACCTTTATTGAGTCAGCGCGCAGCATCGGCGCCTCTGACTGGACCATCCTGATGCGACATATCCTGCCGGGGACGGTCTCACCGATTGTGGTCTATTTCACCATGCGCGTCGGCACCTCCATCATCACTGCTGCCAGTCTCTCCTTTCTGGGTTTAGGGGCACAACCGCCCACGCCGGAATGGGGCGCCATGCTGAACGAGGCGCGCGCCGACATGGTTATCGCGCCGCACGTGGCGATTTTCCCCAGTCTGGCGATCTTCTTCACTGTTCTGGCATTTAATTTACTCGGAGACGGGCTGCGCGACGCACTTGATCCTAAACTAAAGACATGAAACCTTTCGATTATGATCAGGACTTCAGCACTATCGACTTCCGTAAGCACCCTGAGCGATATCAGGTCGGGCGCGGGGAGCAGGGTGTGCTGATGGTCGAGCCTTATAAGAGCGAAATCCTGCCTCACTGGCGATTTCGCACCGTTCCTATTGCTGAAGAGTCGGCAGAAAAGATCATGGCGCTGTTTGAAGATTACCGGCGTCAGGATGACTTTGTCGGCATGGATATGGCGCGCAAGTTTATCCAGATGGGCTATACCCGTGCCCGCCGCTACAGCAATCACAAGGGCGGACGAAAATATGACGCTGAAGGCAAGGAGCTGCCGCGTGGCGTCAACGAAGAAAAAGCCGCGGCGGCAGCCATTTTTAAAGCTTACTGGGACCGTCTCCGGGCCGATGAGGACTATCTGCAACGGAAAAAGGCGCATCAGCAACTTTATGGCTAAGCGCTGAACCAGCATGACCGCTTATCTGCCCGGCGCGTATACAGCGCCGGGGAGGCGAAATTCATTTCACGCCGCAGTGCCTCCGCTTTCCGCGCTATTTCATCTTTCCTGCTTCTTCCCGTCAAAACCCTGCTGGCTGACTGAACCCGGCGGATTAGGCTCATTGTTCAGCAATCCGTCGGTAGTGCTGCGTCCGCTGAGCGTGAATGACTGAAAACGATTTCAGCCTGACGCACGACGTAAAGTAGTGAAAAAACGCGTAAAAGCCTGTTCGCTTTGCAGACCCGAATCAGGCTCAGAGAAAAACGGGCGCGCCGTGGTAACTCACCGTGCTATAAAAAGAAATCGCCGCCTGGACCATTGTCTGGCGGATAAGCGAAGCGCTGTCCGTGACGCCCGCTGAACAGTGAATGAAAAACGCGGGTTGATATTGACTTGTTTTCATTAATAATAAACCCGCTAACCCCACTGAGGGGGCTATGCCCCTCAGGTAATGAAATGGATAATGTGAGAGCTAAATAATGAAAGAGATCATCAAAGGATTTCTGAATTTCCAGCAGAATGTGTTTCCTGAAAGGAAGGATCTTTTCAAAAGCCTGGCGTCAAATCAAAATCCGAAAGCCCTGTTCATCTCCTGTTCAGACAGCCGTCTGGTGCCTGAGCTGGTGACGCAGCAGGAGCCAGGAGAGCTGTTCGTTATCCGCAACGCGGGCAACATCGTTCCCTCATTTGGCCCTGAGCCTGGTGGTGTATCCGCGACAATCGAATATGCCGTGGTCGCGCTGGGCGTTTCCGACATCATCATCTGCGGTCACTCCAACTGTGGTGCCATGAACGCCATTGCTTCCTGCGCCTGCATGGACACCATGCCCGCAGTAGAGCACTGGCTGCGCTATGCCGATGCGGCAAAAGCGGTGGTCGAGCAGCGTGAGTATGACTCACCGGAGAAGAAGCTGAATGAGATGGTCAAAGAGAACGTGATCGCGCAGCTGAATAACATGAAAACCCACCCTTCGGTTTCCGTCGCGCTGCGTAACGGCAAACTGCGTCTGCATGGCTGGGTTTACGATATCGAAAGCGGCACCATTATGGCGCTGACCCAGGGTGGCAAGCAGTTCATCACCCTGTCTGAGAATCCGGACACCTGCTTCGAGTAATGCCTCTCACCCGCTGCGTCCTGCGGCGGGTTTTCAGTTGCTCCTTAACACGGATAACCTGTTATCGGGATTAGTCTGAACGATTATTGGCTGGTTTATTTCTGACTATTAACGTTGCAGACAACGTTAACATCTGGAGTCGTAAAGTATCATTTTAAATTCCGAATGCCTGTGAAGGTTACAGCCATGCCGGGAAAGATATACTCAGGGTTGAATCGATTTTTTAGGTTTTACAGAGAGCGGCTAAATGTAGCAGGTGCGATAAGGGTTCATTTGAAATATTGAGTGGTTTTTAAATGTGTAAGATGAGTTACTGGTTTGTTACTTTTTCTGATTTTTATAAATGAAGTCTTTCCAGTCCATAATGGATGTCTGTCATGATGTAGATGTTTTTACGTCAGGAACGCGTTTTTAGTTGCGAGATTAACTTTACAACCGAACTAAGTAATAATTTATTCAGTAAGTTGATTCTCATCAAAGAAAAAATCCAGGTCCTTAAAAATGATACGGGTTAAACTTCGTTCTGACCAACATGAAACTATGTATGTAGATGCTGCCTTGTTAATCTGTTGTCATCACACAACTCTGCTTGATATAGTGCAATTTAATTATCTGACGTGATTGACAGCTGCATAAATTCAGAGGTCATCTGCCCGGAAAATATTAATGTGAACAGAGTGAGGAACGTAGTGGGCCAAAAGAAGATATACATCATATCAAAACCCTCGCCAACTCTGGGGCGTTACCCATTTCATGCGGGCGGAGCAGGGCTTTTTGGCCATAAAAATCATAATAATTACATCTCTGAAGTCCAGAAAGAAATTGACGCTTTAGGTTATGAGTGGGTTGTGATGGCTGATGATACTGAGGGAGATATTGAGGAAATCGTTAAGAAGGGTGTTATGTTGGTAGTTTGTGCGCCAGGGTTACGCTTTCAGTTTTACTGCGGTAAGTTTAATAAAAAGCGAGTCATCTATCTCAATACAATGGATTATGCTTCAGGAAATGCGCACCCCGTTATTAAAAAGTTGATTGAAATAGAGAGGGGAAATTAGCTCACTTATCTGAAGTAAAGAAAATGGGGGGTAAAGTCATAAATAGCGGAGTTGAATATTAGTCAGTTTTATAGTGTGAGTTAAATGAAGTGGGAGAAAATATCATAAATACTTCTTTGCCTGCTGATTCAATTCGTGCTGCAAATCTGCGGCTGAAGAAAGTTTTGTATGTCAGGCCAGAAAGATATTTGGATAGGGGTTGGTTTGAGCTATAAAAAATGAATGCGCGCTAAAGTTGGCTAATTTCATCGGTAAAACAGCGAGTGCCTTATTGCTTATGAATTAAAGCGTGATTTTTCACTAAAAAATTAAATCAAGATTTTATTCACCTGTATAGTTTCCCGAAAATTTATCATCACTTTAAAGTATTTATGGTCTCGCAAAGACTATAGAAAGCATACTTTTCTTGCAAACTCAGTTCTGAAATGAAGCAGGAGCGGTCTGGTCAGCTTTAGCCCTTATGGAGATGCACTTGTCCGTCGGGCGGTCTGCTATCGGCCTGTTTAATCTTTTGTAAATCCTCAGCATTGTTAAAGCCTGCCTGACTACGCTTAAGGGCATGCTATCCCATGAGGAGAACTCTATGTCCCGTTTTTCAACCGTTCTGCTGCTTACTGGTTCGATGCTCTCAGTCCCGCCGCTGTTTGCCGCTGACCTGCAGGTTGAGGTGTTACAGGATAAGTTACAACATCCATGGTCGGTTGCCTTTCTGCCCGATAATAAAACGCTGCTGATAACCGAACGGAGCGGGCAGCTACGCAGCTGGAACCCGGAGAGCGGTCTGTCGCAGCCGATTCAGGGCGTGCCAGAGGTCTGGGCACAACGGCAGAGCGGCCTGCTGGATGTGGTGCTGGCTCCCGACTTCACCAGCAGCCGTCGTGTCTGGCTCAGTTACACCGAGGCTGACAGCAAGGGCAAAGCGGGGGCGGTGGTAGGTGTCGGGACACTGAGCAGGGATAATCGCCAGCTCAGCGATTTCCGCGAGGTGATCCGGCAGACGCCGATGCTCTCCAGCGGCAACAATATCGGCACCCGTCTGGCGTTTGATACTCAGGGCTATCTCTGGATCGCCTTCGGCGATAATTTTGTCAGCAGCGCCGCGCAGGACCTTGATAAACTGCAGGGCAAACTGCTGCGGCTGAATGCCGACGGCAGCGTGCCTGATGATAACCCGTTTGTGAAACAGCCCGGCGCGCGGCCTGAGATCTGGGCGCTTGGCCTGCGTAATCCGCAGGGGCTGGCGCTGAATCCCTGGACCGGCATGATATGGGAAAATGAGCATGGCCCGCGCGGCGGCGATGAAGTGAATATCATGAGCCGTGGAAAAAACTACGGCTGGCCGCTGGCGACGTACGGCATTGACTACAGCGGCAATAAAGTGCCGGAGTCAAAGGGCACCCGTGTTGCAGGCACCGAGCAGCCGATCTGGCACTGGAAAGTCTCTCCGGCCATCAGTGGCATGGCGTTTTACAACAGCGCCCGTTTTCCGCAGTGGAAGAATTCGCTGTTTATCGGCGCGCTGAAGGAGAAGAACCTGATTCGGCTGAGTGTGAACGGTGAAAAAGTGGTGGAAGAGCAGCGTTTGCTGGGTGACCAGAATGCGCGCATTCGCGATGTGCGGCAGGGACCGGATGGCTGGCTCTATGTGCTGACCGATGAGGCCAACGGCAAACTGCTGAAAGTGGGATTAGCGCAGGACGCTGGCGCGTCCCGCGGCTGATTCAGCGTGCCCAGTGATAAACCTGCCATCCCCGGCTGACCGCTTCCTGATGCAGTCTTTCGTCCGGGTTGATAACATGGGCGTGATCGGCCTGCTCCAGCAGGGGCAGGTCATTCATCGAATCGCTGTAGGCCCAGGTGCGGTCAAACGTCTCCTCCGCCTGCAGCGCTTTCCAGTCGCCCAGGCGGGTCACTTTGCCCTCTTTATAGGTCATGGTGCCGTAAGTATTGCCGCTGTAACGCTGGTCCACGATTTCAACGCCAATCGCCAGCGCACCGCAGGCCCCCAGTTGCTGAGCAATCGGCACCACCAGATGCTCACCGCTGGCAGAGATAATCATGACGCGGTCGCCGCGCGAGCGGTGCCACGCGATGCGTTCCCGCGCCGCGGGAAAAACGCGGGGCATGATGTCGCGATGAATAAAGCGGCGCACCCAGCCTTCAACCGTGAGGGTGGCCATACCCGACAGCGGTGAGAGGGTTTTATTCATATACTCTTCAATTGAGAGCGTGCCGGCATAGTACTGGGCCATCAGTGCCTGTTCCTGATCGATCAGTTCGCTGGGGGCGAACCCCTGCGATACCAGCCAGCGCAGCCACAGGCTGGTGCTGTCTTCACAAATAAGTGTTTCATCCAGATCAAAAAGGGCTAAGTCCATGGTCGGTCTCCTCGGCTGACTGGCTTTCAGGTTAGCGGATAATTGTGACCGACTTAACTCTTCTGCGAAAAATCGGAATTTCACGCAGTTTTGGGGATGACAGAAGCGAGGCGAGAGGGCACGCGCGCGGCCGCTGTGCCAGGGTAAATCGACTAAACTCTAAAAAACTTTACGATTCGGCGGTTTTTTTCGCTGCCGTCAACGGTTAGCGTTTGAGTGAGAATTTTCTGCTCCTGGAATTTCGCGTTAACAAGGACAATCCGGCCACGCCCATGACAAACACTCGCTTCCCATCACGCCTGCGGCTTCTCGCTGCTACCTCATTACTGATTATCGCCCCGATCAGCGCCTATGCTGAACAGGCTCCCGCCGCGCCTGGCATTGACGCAAAAGCGTGGATCCTGATGGACTACGCCAGCGGTAAAGTCTTAACTGAATCCAGCGCCGATCAGCGTCTCGATCCCGCCAGTCTGACCAAAATGATGACCAGCTACGTGGTGGGTCAGGCGATTAAAGCGGGCAAAATAAAACCGGATGATATGGTTACGGTGGGACAGGATGCCTGGGCGACCGGCAATCCTAAGCTGCGCGGTTCATCCCTGATGTTTCTCAAGCCGGGTGACCGCATCCCGGTGCATGAGCTGAATAAAGGCATCGTGATCCAGTCCGGCAACGATGCCTGTATTGCGCTGGCGGATTACGTGGCGGGCAGTCAGGATTCGTTTATCGGCCTGATGAATAATTATGTGAAGGCGCTGGGCCTGCAGAACACTCACTTTATGACGGTTCACGGCCTGGATGCAGAAGGGCAGTACAGTACCGCACGGGATATGGCCCTGATTGCGCAGGCGCTGATCCGTGATGTCCCCGATGAGTATGCGCTGAACAAAGAGAAAGAGTTCACCTTCAATAATATCCGCCAGATCAACCGTAACCGTCTGCTGTGGAGCACCAATCTCAAGGTCGATGGCGTTAAAACCGGCCACACCTCCGGGGCGGGCAACAATCTGGTTGCCTCTGCAACCGAAGGTGACATGCGCCTGATCTCCGTGGTGCTGGGCACCACCAGCGATGCGATCCGCTTCCGCGAAAGTGAAAAGCTGCTGACGTGGGGCTTCCGCTTCTTTGAAACGGTAACCCCCATTAAAGCCGATGCGCCTTTTGCTCAGCAGCGGGTCTGGTTCGGCGATCGCAGCCAGGTCAATCTCGGCGTCGCCAAAGATGCGGCCCTGACCATCCCTAAAGGGCAGATGAAGAACCTGAAGGCGAGTTTTAAACTGACTACACCTCAGCTGGAAGCACCGCTGAAGAAGAATCAGGTTGTGGGCACGATCGATTTTCAGCTGGACGGCAAAACCATTGAACAGCGCCCGCTGGTGGTGCTGCAGGATGTGCAGGAAGGCGGATTCTTCAGCCGGATGATTGACTTCGTAATGATGAAATTCAACGGCTGGTTTGGGAAATGGTTTTCATAAGTTATCCGGGACGCTGACGCGTCCCGGATGACAGAAATCCCTCTGGCGGTAATATCGTGCCTGTACAGGAAGCAGGGTCAGATCGGAAAGACGCAAAACCGTCATCCCTGACTGCTCGGCCCACGCCATCCCTGGCGCGGGACGCTTTCCTCTTCTGACCCTGCTTCCTGTGCCTCAGGTTTATTTATCGCTGCAAAAATTACGCTGTCTGGCGTTTCTGAGCTGAATAAACAGGGAGCTTAATCCTGCGTCCAGCCTTTGCGAATCGGCACCGCAAACAGCGCCCGATAGAGCGGATGGAGAACAGCCAGCATCCGCTCGCCATAGAACTGCCATGCCAGATGCGAAGCCAGACAGCTCAGCAGCCCGACGAGGAATCCACCCAGCATATCCAGCGGCCAGTGAACGCCAAGATAGACCCGCGACCAGGCGATAGCACAACCCACGCCCATCAGAACCACCCCCGACCAGAGGCGATGCCAGAAAATAAAGGCCAGAGCAAAGGTGAAAATCGTGGTGCCGTGATCGCTGGGGTAGGAGTCATCCGCCGCATGATGCAGGAACTGATAACCGAAACCAATGGCGAACGGACGTGGATGAGGCAGCAGCTGGCCCACACACCAGGAGATCGTCAGCGCATAGATCAGCGCCATGCCGGTTTTCAGCACCAGCGCCCGCTGCGAAGAGAGCTGATCGCGTGGCCCCCACAGCCACATCACCACGATGAGCAAGGGCACGATAGCAATCAGATCTTTGGCAATAAAGGTCGCCAGTTGCAGTAACCAGGCGGGTGACGCTGGTGTGGCATTAATGGCAGTAAACAGTGAGTGGTTCAGTTCTTCCATTCCGGGATAGATTCCTCAACAGACAGCCCGGTTAACAGTGGCTGACGCTATCCGGTCAGTCTTCTGATAACCGTGGCAATAAAACAGTCAGCACCAGCGCGCTCGCCCCGTTAATCAGCACAAAAAGCTAATTTCACAGCATACTATCCTGCTGATTGCGATGCGTTTCGTCCATCATCGCGCTCTTAATCTGTTACTGAGTTGTGCAACGGTTTAAGTTCCGCAGGGGAATGGCGGGATTCGGACGCAGCAGCGCGGCGTGCAAGAAAAAAGGGCATAAAAAAACCCGCCGGGAAAAAGACCAGCGGGCTCCACAATCCGGGGATTTCAAAGAAAAGCAGTGGCACTTATTAGGACTGCCCGCTGACAAAAAAGTTCTGGACGTAGCCAAAAAATTTTTATAGGGGCAATATCGGCCAGATAATCACAATCAGTGTCCCCGCCAGCGTCAGTAACACGTTGGCGATGGCATAGGTTCCGGCGTAGCCCAGCGCCGGAATATTACTGCGAGCCGTATCGCTGATAATCTCCATCGCGGGCGCACAGGTGCGTGCGCCCATAATGGCACCAAACAGCAGAGCGCGGTTCATCCGCAGCACATAGGCACCAAAAAGATAGCAGATGATGACCGGAACCAGGCTGACCAGCAGGCCGCACAGCAGCATCAGCGCACCATCGTTGCTCAGGCTGTGATTAATGCCGCTGCCGGCACTCAACCCCACTCCCGCCATAAACACCATCAGACCGAACTCTTTCACCATCGTCAGCGCGCCCTGCGGAATATAACCAAAGGTCGGGTGGTTAGCGCGCAGGAATCCCAGCATGATCCCGGCAAACAGCAGGCCGGCGGCGTTACCGATACCGAAACTGAAATTGCTGAACTGGAAGGTAATCAGACCAATCATCAGCCCCACGATAAAGAAGGCGCAGAACGCCAGCAGATCGGTCATCTGGCTGTGAATCGCAATAAAGCCAATGCGGTCCGCGACGCTTTTCACCCGGCGTGCCTCGCCGCTGACCTGCAGCACATCGCCTTTGTTCAGCATAATGCTGTCGTCGATCGGCATCTCAATCTGGCTGCGGATGACCCGGTTCAGGAAGCAGCCATGATCGGTCAGGTTAAGCTTGCTGAGGCGTTTATTTACCGCGTTGTGGTTTTTCACCACGATCTCTTCGGTGACAATACGCATATCCAGCAGATCGCGGTCAAACACCTCTTTGCCGTTACGGAAGCTGGGATCGAGCCGGGCGTGTGCGTCGGGATAGCCGACCAGCGAGATATCATCGCCCAGTTGTAACACCGCATCGCCATCGGGACTGGCGAGAATACCGTTGCGGCGGATACGCTCGATGTAGCAGCCGGTCTGACGATAGATGCCGAGCTCACGCAGATTTTTGCCGCCGCTCCACGCCACCAGCTCCGGGCCAACGCGATAGGCGCGGATCACCGGCAGGAAGACTTTGCGCTGACTGTCTGCATCCAGACCGCGCTCGCGGGCGATCTGCTGGGCACTGGTGGGGAGATCCTGATGTTGCAGGCGGGGCAGGTAACGGGCGCCGAAGATCAGGCTGACCAGTCCTATCAGATAGGTCACGGCATAACCCAGACTCAGCTGATCCTGCATCAGTCCAAGCTGCTTTGGATCGCTGATGCTCTGCCGCAGCGTATCCCCCGCGCCGACCAGCACCGGCGTTGAGGTCATGGAACCGGCCAGCATCCCGGCGGTGAGGCCAATATCCCAGCCGAAGAGCCTGCCGAGCCCCAGTGCCAGCAGCAGCGCGCTGACCACCATAACGATGGCGAGCATGAAATAGTTTTTGCCGTCGCGAAAGAAAATAGAGAAGAAGTTAGGGCCGGCTTCGACGCCGACACAAAAAATAAACAGCATAAAGCCCAGGCTTAATGCATCGGTATTGATGGTGAAATGCTGCTGGCCTAATAAGAGCGAAACCACTAATACGCCAATTGAATTTCCCAGCTGAACTGAGCCAAGACGCAACTTACCCAGACAGAGGCCGAGCGCTAAAACGACAAATAATAACAAAATGTCATTTCCGCTTAACAATCCTGCGACGTTAATATTCACTGTTTAACTTCTTGTTTACTTGTAACCTGTTGAAGAGTGGCCTGTTTTTCGCTATCTTGAGCAGGCCGTTGAGGTGCTGTTGTATCAGTACTGCCAATGGAACCTTTTCCGCGGCGCTATTCTAATCACAAATATCTTCTACAGCCATTGGCTGTTTTCATTCGTTGTTACAACGAACTGTTTCTTTTTATTTCCATCTGAACGCAGCAGGGTTATCAGCAGGTTATTGTCGGGATTACTTTTAATCAGTGGGGTGGTATGCCGCAGCGCTCTTATCTCTGGACGACCCGCCTGTGCGGCGTGGTGTTGTACAGTCTGGTGTTTGTTTTTACCTGCCACACCTGGCAGGTGGGACCCGGCCCGCTTCGTGGTCAGCCCGAATTACTGCTCTTTATGCTTCCCGGCATTCTGATGGCGCTGCTGCAGGTGGAGAGCCCGTTGAAGAGCACGCTGCTGATGGGGCTGTGGGGGACGTTACTGGCCGCGCTGCTGCTGAATAAGAGCCTGTTTGTCCACGGCAATGAATTCTTTGTGGTCGCCTGGAGTCTCAGCGCGCTGTTCTGGGCAGGCTGCGGCGCCTTGCTGGTGCGGCTGATGCAGATCGTGATGGCGTCACTTCAGTAAGCTCAGCCATGCTGCTGACACCCGAAAGTAAAAAGGCGAGACACTGGTGTCTCGCCTTTTTATCGAGGCTTTCAGCCCTTATGCGGCAAAGCCCAGATTCTCTTTGGTCCAGGCCGCAAACTCGGTGTAGCCACCGATATGTTTTTCATCCACAAAGATCTGCGGCACGGTAGAAACCGGTTTGCCCGCACTCGCTTCCAGATCGGCTTTCGTGATGCCTTCCGCCTGAATATCGACATACTGATAGCTAAAATCGTCCCGCTCGGCAGTCAGCTTATCAGCCAGTTCATGAGCGCGAACACAGTAGGGACAGCCTGGACGACCAAAAATAACAGCAATCATAGAAAACTCCTTGCAGCGACTGTTGTGTGATGTACGTCACACAACTAAACAGAGAATGGCAACCATGATGCCCGCTCGTATCGCTTAAAGAAAGCAGGATTTGCCTGTTAGTCTGATGCCCGCACGCTATGTTAAGCGTCAGGAAGCGTCTGAAACAGAGGCTTTTTTGCCCGTGCGGCGGCCACAGCCCGCGCAAATTTTGGGTTGTTGACCATAATTGACCCTCAGTAGCCCGTGAAGGCAGGAGAGTGTGATGCAGAGTGTAGCCAGATTACCCCGGTTTGTGGTGGTGATGGAGGCGGCTGGCGGCCTGTTAATTCTGGGGGCGCTGCTGCTGATAAACCACTGGCTGCCTGCGCCAGGTCTGGCTGAGCCAAAAACGCTGGCCACGCTGCTGTTTATCGCCGGGGGCGTGCTGATGCTGCCCGCCGCCTGGCTGTTGATGTGGCGCACCGCAAAAGCGATAGCCCCACAGCTGTTTAACCAAACCGATAAAAGAAAATAATGTTGCTGGAGACTTTATGACACCGACCATTGATTTACTGTGCAGCCACCGTTCAATCCGCGCCTTTACCGACCAGCCGGTCAGTGAAGCGCAGCGTGAAGCGATTATTACTGCGGCGCAATCGGCGTCCACATCCAGTTTTCTGCAATGCTCCTCCATTGTCCGCATCACCGACAAAGCGCTGCGCGACAAGCTGGTCACGCTGACGGGCGGACAAACCTGGGTCGGAGAGGCTGCCGAATTCTGGGTCTTCTGCGCTGACTTCAATCGTCATCTGCAGATTTGCCCGGATGCCCAGCTGGGCCGTGCCGAGCAGCTGCTGCTGGGCTGCGTCGACACCGCGCTGATGGCGCAGAATGCGATGGTGGCCGCAGAGTCGCTGGAGCTGGGCGGCGTCTTTATCGGCGGGATCCGTAACAACATCGCCGAAGTGACCGAGCTGCTGGGCCTGCCGAAATTTGTGCTGCCACTCTTTGGTTTCTGCCTGGGTCATCCGGAGTCAAAACCGGACGTGAAACCGCGCATGCCACACGCCATGCTGGTACATGAAAACCGCTATCAGCCACTGGATAAAAGCGTGCTGGCCGAATACGATAGCCGCACTGAACTCTATTATCAGCAGCGAGACAGCAACCAGCGTAGCGAAACCTGGAGTGAGCTGATTCAGCGTCTGATCATCAAAGAGACACGCCCGTTTATGCTGGATTATCTGCATCAGCAGGGCTGGGCAACACGCTAAGCCAGGAGCGGAGAGCAGAGATGAAAATCGCCATTTTGTCCCGTGATGCCACGCTTTACTCCAGTCGCCGACTGCAGGATGAAGCAGTAGCTCGCGGTCATGAGGTGCAAATCATCGATCCGCTCTCCTGCTATATGAACATCAATCCGGCCTCTCCGGCGGTTCACTATTGTGGTGAACCGCTGGGCCATTTTGATGCGGTGATCCCGCGCATCGGCAACGCCATCACCTTTTACGGAACGGCGGTGCTGCGACAGTTTGAGATGTGCGGCAGTTACACGCTCAATGCCTCCGCCGCGATTACCCGCACCCGCGACAAATTACGCTCGCTGCAGCTGCTGGCGCAGGCGGGCATCGACATGCCGGTTACCGGCTTTGCCTCCTCACCCGATGACACCGAGGATCTGATCGCCATGGTGGGCGGCGCGCCGCTGGTGGTTAAGCTGGTGGAGGGCACGCAGGGCATCGGCGTGGTGCTGGCGGAAACGCGGCAGGCGGCCGAAAGCGTTATCGATGCCTTTCGCGGCCTCAACGCCCATATTCTGGTGCAGGAGTTTATTAAAGAGGCCCGGGGGCGCGATGTGCGCTGTCTGGTCATCGGCAATCAGGTGGTGGCAGCGATTGAGCGGGTAGCGAAAGAGGGCGATTTTCGCTCCAATCTGCATCGCGGCGGCAAAGCCTGTCCGGTAGAGATTACCCCTCAGGAGCGGGAAATTGCGGTGAAAGCCGCCGCTACGCTTGGGCTGGAGGTTGCGGGGGTCGATATTCTGCGCGCGCATCGCGGTCCGCTGGTGATGGAGGTTAACGCTTCGCCCGGTCTGGAAGGCATTGAAACCTGCAGTGAACTGAACCTCGCCGCGCTGATGATCGCGTGGATTGAACAGCAAACCATCCCCGGGCTCCGTCCTAAAACCGCAGGCTGAAACGCGCTTTTCAGCAGTTTTCGTGGCATCGTCGCCCGTTTTTCCGTAAGCTAAGTCGCCTGTTTATCACCCCACTGGGATTTTACGATGGATTCTCTTGTCGTTCCGGATATCGACCTGTTGCGTCGCTGGCTGGATCAGCAAAATATCACCTGGTTCGAATGCGATGCCTGTCAGGCACTTCATCTGCCGCACATGCAAAACTTTGATGGGGTGTTTGACGCCAAAATCGATCTGGTCGACAACGTCATCCTGTTCTCGGCGCTGGCTGAAGTAAAGCCCACAGCGCTGATTCCGCTGGTCGGCGATCTGTCGCAGATTAACGCCAGCTCGCTGACGGTAAAAGCCTTTATCGACATTCAGGATGACAATCTGCCGAAGCTGATTGTCTGCCAGTCAATGACGACCACCGCCGGATTAACCTTTGGTCAGTTCTCGCACTTTATGAAGCAGAGCGAAGAGCAGATCTCGATGGTGATCCTGGAAGCCTTTGCCAACAATCTGCTGATTGTGGGCGAGGAAGAAGAGCACGTTGCGGTCTCCAGCGTGCATTCGGTGCTGCACTAGCCCGACCCATTCTGACTAAGCCGTCCCTGAGACGGCTTTTTTATACCCGCCGCCTGCTGCCACCTTTTTTTATTCTGCATTTTGCCCTTTAATGCCAGATATCTGTCGTCGTTTATGCCATCAAAGCCGAACCTCATAGCTCAAACATGCATAAAATATCGGTTTCAGGCGTTTTTTACGCTGGGGTCTGGTGCAGCCTGAGCAGGGGGGCTATGCTTGCGGGGCTGTAACAGGGGCGTAACTACGCTTCTGATATAGGATTTTGCTATTAAACTCCCGCTGAATAATGATTCATTGTGTCACTGACGTCCTGTACAGAACGCAATGCAGGGATCTCAGGTTTGCAGCGTTGTAATGACCCGCTCAGGAGGATGGAAAACATGTTCAACTCACGTCAGAAATGGCTGTCAGCTGTGGTAGCGGCTTCGCTGATGGTCGCGTCGGCCAGCAGCATGGCGGAAGATAAAACGCTGCACGTCTACAACTGGTCCGATTATATTTCGCCAGATACTGTGCCGAACTTTGAAAAGCAGTCCGGCATCAAGGTTGTCTACGATGTCTTTGACTCCAACGAAGTGCTGGAAGGCAAACTGATGGCGGGCAGTACCGGCTACGATGTCGTGGTGCCATCCTCCAGCTTCCTGGCGCGTCAGCTTCAGTCCGGGGTATTCCAGCCGCTGGATAAGAGCAAGCTGCCGAACTACAAAAACCTCGATCCGGCGCTGATGGAAAAAGTGGCGCAGCACGATCCGGGTAACAAATATGCGATTCCTTACCTGTGGGGCACCACCGGCATCGGCTATAACGTCGACAAGGTGAAGGCCGCGCTGGGAACCGATGCGCCGCTCAACAGCTGGGATCTGGTGATGAAGCCGGAAAACCTGGAGAAGCTGAAAAGCTGTGGTGTCTCATTCCTGGATGCACCGGAAGAGATTTTCGCCACCGTGCTGAACTATCTGGGTAAGGATCCTAACTCTTCGGATGCCAAAGACTATTCCGGTGCGGCGACAGACCTGCTGCTGAAGCTGCGTCCGAATATCCGCTATTTCCACTCGTCTCAGTACATCAACGATCTGGCCAACGGCAATATCTGCGTGGCGATCGGCTGGTCAGGTGACATCCTGCAGGCGAAGAACCGTGCGGATGCCGCGAAAAATGGCGTGCACCTGGGCTACAGCGTGCCGAAAGAGGGGGCACTGGCCTTCTTCGACATGATGGCGATTCCGAAAGATGCGAAAAACATCGACGGCGCGTACGCCTGGCTGAACTACATCATGGATCCGAAAGTGATCGCTGATGTCTCCAATAAAATGAACTATGCCAACGGCAACAAAGCGTCACTGCCGCTGATCAATGCCGACATCCGTAACAACCCGGGCATCTTCCCGACGCCGGAAGCGATGTCGAAATTGTTTGTGCTGAAAGTCCAGGATCCGAAACTGGATCGTGTGCGTACGCGTGCATGGACTAAAGTAAAAAGTGGTAAGTAGTTCGTCCCGAACGGATTGACCTGTCACGTAACAGCAACAGAGGCGCAGTGTCGGCCTCTGTTGTGCCATTTTAGCGGCGGATTTTGCCGCGATGTTCCGCCTGGCTCCGGAGAGAGATAGTAGTGAACGATGCCATTCCCCGTCCTCAAAATAAAACCGCAAAGGCGTTAACGCCGCTGCTGGAGATTCGCAATCTGACCAAATCCTTTGACGGCCAGCACGCCGTGGATGATGTCAGTCTGACCATTTACAAAGGTGAAATTTTCGCGCTGCTGGGCGCGTCGGGCTGCGGCAAATCGACGCTGCTGCGGATGCTGGCAGGGTTTGAGCCACCGACCAGCGGCCAGATTGTGCTGGATGGTCAGGATCTGTCGCACGTGGCCCCCTATCAGCGCCCAATCAATATGATGTTCCAGTCCTATGCGCTGTTCCCGCACATGACGGTGGAGCAGAACATCGCCTTTGGCCTGAAGCAGGATCGCCTGCCGAAAGGGGAGATCGCCAGCCGGGTCGCCGAGATGCTGTCGCTGGTGCACATGCAGGAGTTTGCCAGACGCAAACCGCACCAGCTCTCCGGCGGGCAGCGTCAGCGTGTTGCGCTGGCACGCAGCCTGGCGAAGCGGCCTAAACTGCTGCTGCTGGATGAGCCGATGGGCGCGCTGGATAAGAAGCTGCGCGACAGAATGCAGCTGGAGGTGGTCGATATTCTGGAGCGGGTTGGTGCGACCTGCGTGATGGTAACACACGACCAGGAAGAGGCGATGACCATGGCCGGCCGTATCGCGATCATGAATCGCGGCAAGTTCGTGCAGATCGGTGAGCCGGAAGAGATCTATGAGCATCCTACCAGCCGCTACAGCGCCGAGTTTATCGGTTCGGTTAACGTCTTCGAAGGCTTGCTGCGTGAACGTCAGGCGGACGGTCTGGTGATCGACAGCCCCGGCCTGATGCATCCGTTAAAAGTCGACTCCGATGTCTCGGTGGTGGATAACGTCCCGGTTCATATCGCGCTGCGTCCGGAAAAAGTGATGCTGAGCGATGAGGTGCCTGCCGATGGCTGCAACTTTGCGGTGGGTGAGGTGGTTCACATCGCCTATCTTGGCGACCTCTCTATCTTCCACGTCCGTCTGCACAGCGGACAGATGATCAGTGCACAGTTGCAGAACGCGCATCGCTACCGCAAAGGGCTGCCCACCTGGGGTGACGAAGTCCGCCTCTGCTGGGAAAGCGACAGCTGCGTGGTGTTGACGGTTTAAGGAGCGGCTATGAGCCAGATTTTTCAACGCGCCAAAGCGCCCGCCCGGCTGGTCGGCACGCCGCTGCAACGCTGGGCCACCCGGGTCAAAATGCAGCATGGCCGCAAGCTGGTCATTGCGCTGCCTTACCTCTGGCTGGTGCTGCTGTTTCTGCTGCCCTTTCTGACGGTGCTGAAGATCAGCTTCGCGGACATTGCGCGGGCGATCCCCCCTTACACCGAGCTGGTAAGCTGGGCGGACGATCAGTTCAGCATTGTACTCAACTTTGGCAACTACCTGACGCTGACCGACGACCCGCTCTACATCGACGCCTATCTGCAGTCCCTGAAGGTAGCGGCGATTTCGACGGTCATCTGTCTGCTGATTGGTTATCCGCTCGCCTGGGCTGTTGCACACAGCAAGCCGTCGATGCGGACAATTCTGCTGTTGCTGGTGATCCTGCCGTCGTGGACCTCCTTTCTGGTGCGCGTTTACGCCTGGATGGGGCTGCTGAACAATAACGGGATTCTCAACCGTTTCCTGATGTGGCTCGGTGTGATCGATCATCCGCTGGTGGTCCTCTATACCAACACCGCCGTCTATATCGGTATCGTCTACTGCTATCTGCCGTTTATGGTGCTGCCGATCTACACCGCGCTGACCCGTATCGACTACTCGCTGGTGGAAGCGTCACTGGACCTGGGGGCGCGTCCGCTCAAAACCTTTTTCAGCGTCATCGTGCCGCTGACTAAAGGCGGCATTATCGCCGGATCGATGCTGGTCTTTATCCCGGCGGTCGGGGAGTATGTGATTCCTGAACTGCTGGGCGGGCCGGACAGCATCATGATTGGCCGTATTCTGTGGCAGGAGTTCTTCAATAACCGTGACTGGCCGGTGGCCTCTGCGCTGGCGGTGATTATCCTGCTGATCCTGATTCTGCCGATCATCTGGTTCCATAAGCATCAAAACCGTGAAATGGGAGAGAAGGCATGAATAATCTGCCCACCATTCGCTCACCCTGGCGAACCGGTATTCTGGTCTGCTGTTTCCTGTTCCTCTATGCGCCAATGCTGCTGCTGGTGGTTTACTCCTTTAACAGCTCACCGCTGGTGACGGTGTGGGAGAATTTCTCTTTCCACTGGTACAAGGTGCTCTTCCAGGACAGCGCGATGATTGATGCGGTGCTGCTGAGCCTGAGCATTGCCGGGCTTTCTGCCACGATGGCTGTGGTGCTGGGCACGCTGGCGGCGGTGATCATCGTGCGCTTCGGGCGGTTCCGCGGGCATAACGGGTTTGCCTTTATGCTCACCGCGCCGCTGGTAATGCCCGATGTGATCACCGGACTGTCGCTGCTGCTGCTGTTTGTGGCGATGGGCAACGCCTTTGGCTGGCCCAGCGAACGCGGCATGCTTACCATCTGGCTGGCACACGTGACCTTCTGTACCGCCTATGTGGCGGTGGTGATCAACTCGCGTCTGCGTGAACTGGACCGCTCGATTGAAGAGGCGGCGATGGACTTAGGCGCCACGCCGCTGAAGGTCTTCTTCGTGATTACCGTGCCGATGATTGCGCCGGCTATCGTGACCGGCTGGCTGCTGGCGTTTACTCTGTCACTCGACGATCTGGTGATCGCCAGCTTTGTCACCGGCCCCGGTGCCACCACGCTGCCAATGGCGATCTTTGCCACCGTGCGGCGCGGCGTGAATCCGGAAATCAACGCGCTGGCGTCGCTGATTCTGTTTGTGGTTGGTTTAGTCGGTTTTATCGCCTGGCGGGTCATGGCGAACGAAGAAAAACAGCGTTTAAGCGATATTCAGAAAGCTAAACGTGGCTGAAATCGTTAACCTTTGCCACTATATGAACGGGCCGGTTTAACCGGCCCGTTTTTCGATCGGGTGGAGCCACGGACTATGTCAGAAATCTTTAAAAGCAGTGCCATGCTTTCCGATGCGCCGGTGCCGGTCAGTGTGGCGGGCATTGCCATCATTGCCACCCGCTGCCTGAGCGTCCTGATGCTGGCCAATGAGCTGGGCTACAGCGAAATCGCCAACTTTGTTCACCGCAGCGCTCAGTCCTGGGACGCTACGCTTATCTTTATCGCCAGCCAGCTGATCTTCCTGTTTGAGCTGCGCTGCGCCTTTACCCTGATGCGCGGCAGTAATGCCGGACGCTGGGGCTATGTGGCGACCCAGGTGCTCGTGCTGGGCTACATGCTGGTGGCCTCGCTGGGCTGGATCTACCCGGAGATTTTCAGTATCGACGGCGACAACAACGTCCAGATTATTCACCACACCCTGACGCAGAAAATCCCCGATCTGCTGGTGCTGATGCTGCTGTTTCTGCCTGCCAGCAGCCGCGCTTTTTTCAGAAAGCGGTGATACAATCGCGCTCCGCCCGACCCGATCGTTAAGGCTTTACCATGCACTGCGCGCTTTATGACGCCAACCGTTGCCGCTCCTGTCAGTGGCTCGACAAACCCTATTCCACTCAGCTCAGCGACAAACAGTCACTGCTGGAACAGCTGCTGGCTGAACAGCCGGTCGCGGCCTGGTTGCCGCCGGTGGTATCACCGCAGCAGGCGTTCCGTAATAAAGCGAAAATGGTCGTCAGCGGCAGCGTTGAGCGTCCGGTGCTGGGCCTGTTGTCCCGGGAGGGGGAGGCGGTCGATCTGTGTGCGTGCCCGCTCTATCCTGACAGTTTTCAGCCCGTCTTTGCCGCACTGAAACCGTTTATCGCGCGTGCCGGACTGACGCCCTATAACGTGGCGCGCAAACGCGGAGAACTGAAGTTCCTGCTGATTACCGAAAGTCAGCAGGGCGGTATGATGCTGCGCTTTGTCCTGCGATCGACGGCAAAGCTGGAACAGCTGCGCGCGGCGTTGCCGTGGCTGCAACAGCAGCTGCCACAGTTGACGGTCATCTCTGCCAACATTCAGCCGGTGCATATGGCGATTCTGGAGGGCGATGAGGAGATAGCGCTGACGCCGGATCAGTCGCTGGCGGAGAACTTCAATGGCGTGCCGCTCTGGATCCGTCCGCAGAGTTTCTTTCAGACCAACCCGCAGGTTGCCAGCACGCTTTATGCTACTGCCCGCGACTGGGTCCGCGCACTGCCGGTCAACAGCATGTGGGATCTCTTCTGCGGCGTGGGCGGGTTCGGTCTTCACTGTGCGACACCGGCGATGCAGCTGACCGGTATTGAGATCAGCGCCGAGGCGATTGCCTGCGCTCAGCGCTCCGCCGCGATGCTGGGGCTGGAGAAGGTGCAGTTTGCGGCGCTGGATTCGACGGCGTTTGCCACCGGGCGGGACGCGGTGCCGCAGCTGGTGCTGGTCAATCCGCCCCGTCGCGGGATTGGCGAGGCGCTGTGTGACTATCTGAGCCAGATGGCACCCGATTATCTGCTCTACTCAAGTTGTAATCCGCAGACCATGGCGCAGGATATCGCCCGACTGAGCGCGTATGAGATCACGAAGGTGCAGCTTTTCGATATGTTTCCTCATACCGCCCATTTTGAGGTGCTGACGCTGTTAACCCGCCGCCAGCAGCCGTAGATCGCGGAGGCGGGCGCTGCGATCGGGGGGGGTTACTCCGGGAACCACTTCTGATTGAGCTGCTGCCAGCTGCCGTTGGCTTTCAGCGCGGCGAGCGCCTGATTAAACTCATCGCGCAGCGCCGTATTGCCCTTACGCACGGCAATGCCAAGGCCGGTGCCAAAGTAGTCCGTGTCGGTCACATGCTCAACGACCGTAGCCAGCTCCGGATTGCTCTTCAGCCACTGATTCACCACCGCGCTGTCGCCAAATACCCCATCCAGCCGGCCACTCTTCATGTCGAGAATCGCATTCTGGTAGCTGTCATAGGCCACCACTTTCACTTCCGGCTGTTTTTCCTGCAGGTACTTCTGGTGCGTGGTGCCGTTTTCCACGCCGATGCGCTTGCCTTTAAGGTCGCTGAAGTGACTGAACTGGCCTTTACGGGCGATCACGATAGCGGAGTTCGCGTAGTAAGGCTGGGTAAAATCGACCTGTTTGCTGCGCTCTGCGGTGATATCCATGCCGGAGATGACCGCATCATAGCGGCGGAACTTCAGGGAAGGGATCAGGCTGTCGAAGGCGTTATTGGTAAACGTACACTCCGCTTTCATCTGCTGACAGAGCGCTTTAGCCAGATCGATATCAAAACCCACCAGGTTATTTCCCCCGTCGAGAGATTCAAACGGCGGATAGGTGGCGGAAGCGGCGAAGCGAATTTTTCCGCTGCCTGAGCGGTAATCGCCAGTGACGCCAGCGCCGCGGCAATAAGCCATTTTTTCATTGTAAAAATCCTGTGTTGTGGTCAGCCAGAGAAGGCGATACCCTGCCACAGATTGAATGATTATGCAATTATTGTGATTTTCCAGGCGGGAAGGGCGAGCGAGCTCGCCCGGGGATCAGCTGCGTCTTTCAAAGGCCAGCGCACGCCTTTCTATCAGTCGCATCATCAGCGTCAGCAGACCGTTCACGCAGAGATAAATCAGGCCGGCTGCGGCATAGACGGTGACGTCATAGGTCCGGCCATAGAGCAGCTGACCGTGGCCCATCACTTCCATCAGGGTGATGGTGTAGGCCAGAGAGGTGCCCTTGAAGACCAGCACCACCTCATTGGAGTAGGATGAGAGGGCGCGTTTAAATGCATAAGGCAGAAGAATACGCAGGGTATCTTTTCGGCGCATGCCGAGCGCCGCACACGACTGCCACTGCCCGGCAGGGATCGCTCGCACGGCACCGTAGAAGAGCTGGGTGGTATAGGCTGCGCTGTTCAGCGAAAGGGCCAGCATCGCGCAGAGCCAGGGCTGTGAGAGTAAATGCCACAGCCAGGGGATCTGCTGAAGCGAGGGAAACTGTCCCGGCCCGTAGTAGATCAGGAAGATCTGCACCAGCAGCGGGGTGCCGGTAAACAGCGTAATAAATCCTTTTACCAGCGGCGAAAACAGCGGGGTTTTCAGTGACAGCACCACGGTGAAGAGCAGCGCAAGCAGCAGGGCCAGGATCAGCGAGGCCGCGGTGAGCGTCAGACTGGTGTGCAGCCCTTTCAGAAGTTCAGGCAGGTAAGCCAGCATTAGCTGTTCCCCCGTTCAAAGCGGGTAGTGCGCAGTTCGATGCGGCGCAGTACCGCCTGGCTGAACAGCGTAATTACTAAATAGATTGCCGCCGCCACAAGGAACCAGGTAAAGGGCTCCTGGGTGCGGGTCGCGATACTTTTGGTCTGCAGCATCAGATCGTTAACGCTGATCAGCGAAACCAGGGCGGTATCTTTCAGCAGAACCAGCCACTGATTGCCCAGACCGGGCAGGGCGTGACGCCACATCTGCGGCATGATGAGCCGCAGAAATATGGCTGATTTTTTCATGCCCAGCGCCTGGCCCGACTCCCACTGGCCGACCGGAACCGCTTTCAGCGCGCCGCGCAGCGTTTGAGAGGCGTAGGCGGCATAGAGCATCGCCAGCGCAATCACGCCACACAGGAACGGACTGACATCGAAGTTCTCAATCTGCATCTGCACCGGCAGCTGAAACAGGCCGAAGTTAAGCGTGAAGCCGTCGGACAGGGTCAGCAGCAGCTGAGAGGCACCGAAATAGATAAACAGCACCACCAGAATTTCCGGCAGGCCGCGAATCAGGGTCACCAGGCCGGTGCCGATCCACGCCAGCGGTCTGAGGCGCAGTGACTCCCAGCCAGCAAACAGCATCGCCAGCACGAGGCCAGCGATGAGAGCACAAACGGCAAGGCCGACGGTCATACCGGCGGCGCTTGCAAGGGTCATCATTTCATTCATCAGAGATTACTGCTGGAACCATTTGCTGTAGATGGTTTTGTATGTCCCGTCAGCTTTGATCTTATCCAGTGCGCCGTTGAATTTGCTCTGCAGCTCGGTGTTACCGGTGCGCACGGCGATGCCCAGGCCGGTACCAAAGTAGGCTTTGTCCGTTACTTTGTCACCGACAGCCGCCAGCGCAGGGTTCTGCTTCAGCCATTCGTTGACCACGGCGGTATCACCGAACACGGCATCAATACGGCCATTTTTCAGATCCAGAACGGCATTCTGATAGCTGTCGTAAGGCACAGTGGTAATTTCGCTGTGTTTTTCCGTCAGGTACTTCTGATGGGTGGTGCCGTTCTGAACGCCTACGCGTTTGCCTTTCAGCGCCTCGACGCTGGCCACTTTGCCTTTCTGGGCAACAAACAGCGCTGAATTGTCATAGTAAGGTTTGGTGAACAGGACCTGCTTTTCACGCTCCGGCGTAATATCCATGCCGGCCATCACCGCATCAAAGCGGCGGAACTTCAGGCTTGGAATCAGGCTGTCGAATGCTTGATTGGTAAAGGTGCAGGTTGCGTCGATCTCTTTACAGAGCGCATTGGCCAGATCGACATCAAAGCCCTGAATCTTATTGTCCGCATCCACAAACTCAAACGGAGGATAGGAGGCTTCGGTAGCAAAACGAATCGTCTGCGCCGCCGTAGCGGTCAGGCTAAAACCAGCGAGCAGTGCAGCAAGTACCATTTTTTTCATTTTTAGCATCCTGACTTAATGCGAAAGATAGTGAGCAAACGCCTCGGTTTGCGGCTGTGTAAAACGGCTGGCATCGCCCTGTTCCACAATATGACCGTTCTCCATGTAAACCACGCGGCTGGCGGTTTTACGTGCCACTTCCACTTCATGGGTCACGATCACCTGAGTGATACGGGTCTGCGCCAGTTCGCGAATGATTGAGACAATCTGTGCGGTAATTTCGGGATCCAGCGCGGCGGTTGGCTCATCGAACAGCAGTACCTGCGGCTCCATCATCAGCGCACGGGCAATCGCCACGCGCTGCTGCTGACCGCCGGAGAGGTGGAGCGGAAAGCGGTCGCTGTAAGAGGTCAGACGCAGCCGGTCAAGCAGCCGGTCGGCGCGGGCGCGGGCATCGCTCTTGCTCAGCCCCAGCACCCGGCAGGGCGCTTCCATCAGATTCTGCAGCACGGTGAGATGCGGCCAGAGATTATATTGCTGAAAGACCATACCCACGTTCTGACGCAGCTCCCGAATCGCGGCATCGGAAGGCTTCTGACTGAAGTCGAACTGATTACCGGCAATCTGCAACTGACCTGAACGCGGCTGCTCCAGCAGGTTGAGGACCCGCAGCAGGGAACTCTTACCCGCGCCGCTGGGGCCCAGCAGCACCAGGGTCTCGCCCTGAGGGCACTCAAGGTTGATGTCGAACAGCGCCTGATGAGCACCGTAGAAGCAGTTTATTGCGTTTAGTTGAATACTCATGCGCCAGATTTGAATAGCTATTAGTGCCGCGGATTTTAACGTCACCAGAATAGTTATGCAATTCAGGCGGGTTAAAATTTGTAAAACAGGGGATAAACAGCAAAAGCTTAGCAGAAAATCATGCCCTGTCCGGAGGCTGACGGGGGGCTGGGCAGGCCGCAGAGATAAAAAAAGCGCGGCAGTGGGGCTGGCCGCGCTTCTTATGACTGCCTGATCTATTTTCGCGTTTTTTCCAGCATCTGGCTCAGGCTGCCACCGTCGGCATGCGCAGGATTTCCCATATAGCGCACGTCATCCACCACCCAGCAGCTGCCCTGATGGATCATCAGCACCTCATCCTGCCACTGACGGTTGTCACGGCTCAGGTCAACCCGCAGCGGAATGTTGCGCGCATCGCGGTTTGGAATCGTTGAGGCATGAGCCACGCTGGCGGCCGTCGGACCCTGCGAGAGGCTGGAGAAGATATCGCCATTGCGCCACTGTGCACCGGCGTTGCTGCCGCTGGCCGCCTGTAACGCGCGATAAAGCCCGTCGCTCAGGTAGGGACGGTATTTCGCCAGCGTGTTGCTGTCGGGCAGTCCCGGCACCGGCTGTTCGATCCGCAGGTCATAAAACTGCTGAGCGACCTGGTCAGGACCGCCCTCAATGCAGGGCGCGGTTCGCGGCCCATTATCCTTAATCACGGGCTCCACGGTGGTACAGGCGCTGAGTAACAGGGCAGCCGGGATCATCAGCGCAAACGCATTGTTTCTCATCTCGATTTCCTTAGAGTTCTCTGGCAAGGTGCCTTTTTTAGCATAGAGTATAGCTATGCTTTTTAGTCGATAGAGCCTTAGTCCGGTTTTCAACAAGGAGAATGCGATGAAATTTTCAACCACCCCAACCCTGGAAGGTCACAGCATCAGCGACTATTGCGGCGTGGTCACCGGTGAAGCGATTCTGGGTGCCAACATCTTCCGTGATTTTTTTGCCGGGATCCGCGACGTGGTCGGTGGCCGTTCCGGTGCTTATGAAAAAGAGCTGCGCAAAGCGCGTGAGATCGCTTTTGACGAGCTGGAAGCGCAGGCGAAAGCGCTGGGCGCCAACGCCGTGGTCGGCATCGACATTGATTACGAAACGGTGGGCAAAGAGAGCAGCATGCTGATGGTCAGCGTCACCGGCACGGCGGTGATCCTGCGTTGAGAAACCTGCTGTTGCTGCTGACGGCGCTGCTGCTGGCCGGCTGCCAGACCGGCATAGAATCCCGCGACGGCTACTGGGCCGACCTGCGGCATCCGGCACAGGGTGCGCGCTCACGGGTGAAGGTGATCGTGATCCACTACACCGCCGAAGACTTTTCGTCGTCGCTGGCAACGCTGACGGATCGGGAGGTCAGCGCACACTATCTGATCCCCCGTCAGCCGCCACAGCGCGCCGGGAAAGGGATTATCTGGCAGCTGGTGCCGGAGCAGCAGCTGGCCTGGCACGCCGGACCCAGCTTCTGGCGCGGGGCCAGCCGTATCAATGACACCTCGATAGGTATTGAACTGGTGAACCGGGGCTATCGCCGCACGCCGACCGGTCTCGAATGGCAGCCCTTTACGGTTGCACAGATGACGGCGCTGGAGGCGCTGCTGCGGGATATTGCCCGGCGTTACGCGATCCCACCGGAAAATATCGTCGGCCACAGTGATATCGCGCCACAGCGCAAGCAGGATCCGGGGCCGTACTTTCCCTGGCAACAGCTGGCGCAGCGCGGAATCGGTGCCTGGCCGGATAGCCGTCGGGTGCAGTTCTGGCTGGCTGGCAAGGCGCGGTACGCGGCGGTGCCCGCAGAGCAGGTTCTGACCCTGTTACGCCGCTACGGTTATCCGGTAAGTGACGGGATGAGCGCGCGTGAGCAGCAGAAGGTGATTGCCGCCTTCCAGATGCATTTCCGGCCCGCGGATTATCGTGGGCTGCCCGATGCTGAGACGGCTGCGATAGCCGCCGCGCTGCTGGATCGCTATGGCGCGGCGCAGTAGCCGTTACTGCTGAAGAAACGCCTTCCAGTGTGCGACCACCTGTTCCAGCGCGGCACGATCCGTATCCAGATGGGTGACCAGACGGGTGCGGGTGCCCGCGCTGATTAATATCCCACGCGCTTTCATCCACTCGCCCAGCGGCCTGACCTGCGCCTCCGGCACGGCAACAAACAGCATGTTAGTCTGCTGCTCAATGACGTTGACACCCAGCTCATGCAACTGCTCACCCAGCCAGGCCGCATTGTCATGATCCTCCTTCAGCCGGGCCACGTTGTGTTCTAACGCGTAGAGGCCGGCTGCCGCCAGAATGCCCGCCTGACGCATGCCGCCGCCGGTCATTTTCCGCCAGCGACGTGCGCGCTCAATCAGCGCCGTGTCGCCGCACAGCAGGGACCCCACCGGTGTCCCCAGACCTTTCGAGAGACAGATAGTGAGACTGTCGCAGTAGCGGGCAATCGCCGTCAGCGTGGTCTGCTGCGCCACCACCGCATTGAAGATCCGTGCGCCATCAATGTGCAGCGCCAGCTGATGCGTGCGGGTAAAGGTCCAGGCCTGTTCCAGGTAAGCCAGCGGCAGCACTTTGCCGTGATGGGTGTTCTCCAGACTCAGCAGGCGGGTGCGGGCAAAGTGAATATCATCCGGCTTGATAGCGGCTGCCACCACGTCGAGCGGCAGGGTACCGTCCTCACTGGCCAGCACCGGCTGGGGCTGAATACTGCCCAGCACCGCCGCGCCACCCGCCTCATATTTGTAGTTGTGCGCCTGCTGACCGACGATATATTCATCGCCACGTTCACAGTGGCTGAGCAACGCCACCAAATTTGCCTGGGTGCCGGTCGGGAAAAACAGCGCGGCTGTCTTGCCGCTGAGTCGTGCCGCCTCCGCCTCCAGCGCATTCACGGTCGGATCGTCACGGTAGACATCATCACCGGTTTCGGCAGACATCATCGCGTTCAGCATGGCGGCGCTGGGCCGGGTCACGGTATCACTGCGTAAATCGATCACCTTATGCTCCTGAACGTAGCGGAAGACAAAAAAAAGGCGGGCATCGCGCCCGCCTGGATGGAACCCCTGTTTTACCGCAGCCAGTTGGTTTTCGCCAGTTCTACCACTTCATCCCCGCGACCGTTCATGATGGCGCGCAGCATGTAGAGGCTGAAGCCTTTGGCCTGCGCCAGTTTGATCTGCGGCGGCATCGCCAGTTCCTCTTTCGCCGTAATGACATCGACCAGCACCGGTCCATCGTGGGCAAACGCCTGCTCCAGCGCGCCATCCAGTTCCGACGCCTTTTCCACCCGGATCCCCCTGATGCCGCAGGCCTGGGCGATGGCGGCAAAGTCGGGATTGTCCAGTTCGGTGCCGTCGGTCAGGTAGCCGCCCGCTTTCATCTCCATCGCCACAAATCCCAGCACGCTGTTGTTGAAAATCACCAGTTTCACCGGCATTTTCAGCTGCGCCAGCGAGATAAAATCGCCCATCAGCATGCTGAATCCGCCGTCACCACACAGCGCTACCACCTGACGATTCCGATCGATGGACTGCGCGCCCAGCGCCTGCGGCATGGCGTTTGCCATCGAGCCGTGGTTAAACGATCCCAGCAGGCGACGTCTGCCGTTCATCTTCAGGTAGCGCGCCGCCCAGACGGTAGGCGTGCCGACGTCACAGGTGAAAATCGCATCCTCGCTGGCGTAGTGGCTGATCTGCTGCGCCAGATATTGCGGATGGATAGGCTGTTTGTCATTGGGCTGTGCCAGCTCATCCAGACTTTTTCTCGCCTCGCGATAGTGCTTAACGGCGCTGTCGAGATGGGTGCGATCGTTTTTGTGCGTCAGCTGCGGCAGCAGCGCCTGCAGGGTGGTTTTCACGTCACCGACATAGGCCTCATCGACGTGACAATGCGATCCCAGGCTGCCGGGATTGATGTCGATCTGGATGATGCGCGCCTTTTCCGGATAGAAAGCGCGATAGGGGAACTGGGTACCCAGCAGCACCAGCGTCCCGGCGTTCATCATGGCGTGGAAGCCCGATGAGAAGCCAATCAGGCCGGTCATGCCGACATCATAAGGGTTGTCATATTCCAGGTGCTCTTTACCGCGCAGCGCATGCACGATAGGGGCCTTCAGCGCTTCGGCTAGGGCGACCACTTCCTGATGCGCCCCGGCGCAGCCACTGCCGCACAGCAGCGTAATGTCGCTGGCGTCGTTCAGCGTCCTGGCCAGCTGAGCCAGTTCGGCAGGCTGCGGCAGAACCTGCGGCAGCTGCGGTGGATACCACTCGGTGCGGGCGCTCTCCGGCGCCGGCTGCAACGCGATATCACCGGGTAACACTACCACCGACACCCCCCGGTTCAGGATCGCTTTACGCATCGCGATGCCCAGCACCTGCGGTAACTGCTCCGGGTTGGAGACCAGCTCGCAGTAGTGGCTGCATTCGCGGAACAGCTCCTGCGGATGGGTTTCCTGAAAATAGCCGCTGCCGATTTCGCTGGAGGGGATGTGCGCGGCAATCGCCAGCACCGGCACGCGGTTGCGGTGGCAATCGAACAGACCGTTGATGAGGTGTAAATTGCCCGGCCCGCAGGAGCCGGCGCAGACCGCCAGTTCGCCGCTGATGTGCGCTTCAGCGCCCGCCGCAAACGCCGCCACCTCTTCGTGTCGCGTCGGCATCCATTCGATGGTGCCCATGCGATTAAGGCTGTCACTCAGGCCGTTCAGGGAGTCCCCGGTGACGCCCCAGATGCGTTTTACGCCTGCGCTTTCCAGCGTTTTGGCGACCAGCGCCGCCACGGTTTGTTTCATGCTCTTCTCCTTTGTCGGCTCGCCCTGATGTGTGACGTGACCAGAACTGAAAAAAGAAGCGTAGACGACACGGCAGAAAAGCAGGCGTGAAAAAATGCGCTGGCAGAGCCGGGGGCCGTGCAGAGGACCGGCCACTTTTCGCTTCTGACCCTGTTCCCTGCGCGTTGCGCTTATTTATCGCGGCCAGATAAAAGCTGACCTGCGCATCAGAGACAGGGTTCAGGCAGAGAACAGGGCGATCAGAATCGGGGCCAGCAGGCTCATCACAAAGCCATGCACGATGGCCGCCGGGACAATCTCATTGCCGCCCGCCCGCTGCAGCACCGGCAGGGTAAAGTCCATGGAGGTGGCGCCGCACAGGCCCAGTGCGCTGGAGCGATGGCGGCCTATCAGCGCCGGGATCAGCATGATCGCCACCAGTTCACGCACCAGGTCGTTGAAGAAGGCGGCACTGCCGATGACCGGGCCAAAGGCTTCGGTCATCAGAATCCCGGAGAGGGAGTACCAGCCAAAGCCGCTGGCCAACGCCAGACCGGTTTTCAGCGGCACGCCAAGCAGCAGCGCGGCGATCACGCCGCCAGCCAGCGCACTGACCAGCACCACGCTGGCGACCAGCAGGCCGCGCCGGTTCAGGATAATCTGGCGCAGCGTCATCCCACTGCCGCGCAGCTGAATACCGACCAGGAAGAGCAGAAAGATCAGGGCATATTCGCTGGCCGTCGAGGCGTGATGCAGCAGCGGCCACTGCGTCAGGCCGAGCAGAAAACCGATCACCACCACGCCGCAGAGCTTCAGCGAGTCCAGCGCCATATGCAGCCGCGACGGCAGCGTCTCCTGCCGATGCGCATGCTGCCAGGGGGCATATTTTTCCAGTCCGCGCAGTGCCAGCAGGTTACAGATCAGGATGCAGAATGCGGCCACCAGCGCCGTGTGAAACACCGCCAGCAGGTTACTGCTGAGGTTGTCGAGAAAGGCCAGGCTGATGCCCATAAAAAACAGAATGACGTAAACCATCCAGCCCAGAAGCTGGTTGACCCGGCGCAGGGTCGCGGTCTGTCGGAAGGGTAACAGCCAGCCCGCTACCAGCGGCAGCAGAATAATCAGAAGTCCGGAGTACATAACAGCAGGTTCCATCCCTGGGAGAAGAGGCGACAAGCTAGCGAAAAAGGGTGATGGAGTAAACCCCTTAAACGCGGCTTGACCGGCTGGCTTACGGCAACCATGCTTCTTATAAACTGAGGATGGACGCCTGTGATTCTGGAACATATCGATATTCGGGGTTTCCGCGGCATCAATAAGCTTTCACTGCCTTTAACCCGGACCAACCTGTTAATTGGTGAAAACGCCTGGGGCAAATCCAGCCTGCTGGATGCCCTGAGCCTGTTGCTTTCACCGCATCAACCGGCGCACGTTTTTACGCCCGCCGATTTTCACTTTACCCCGGGCGAGGCGGACGATCCGATGCGCCGTCTGTCGGTTCTGTTTCACTTTCGCGACGAGGACAGCGACGCCGATGAGTTGTACGCTCCCTTCTGGCAGCGTGACGCTCAGGGACAACGCAGACTCTTTTACCGCGTCAGCGCCATCTGGCGTGATAGCGGTATTGAAACTCAGCGCCGTTTTACAGACGCTGAAGGTCAGCTGCTGCCTGAGCCGGGCTGTGCCGGGGCCATCGATCGGTTGCTGAAACGTCATCCGGTTCTGCGACTGCGAGATGCGCGTTTCAGCAAGCGGCCCCGGGGAAGTGCGCCGGTGGATTCTGCGCATACCCCGTTGCTGGTGGAGATGGAGTCGCTGGCGCGCGATCTGGCGCGTCATCCTCAGCAGCTCAGCGATGAAGCGCTGCGGCAGGGGCTGAAGACCATGCAGCAGCTGATGCAGCACTACTTTCAGGTGGAGACGCCAGAAACCGGTCAGACGGCGCGGCCGCGGGATGGGCAGACGCGCGACGGCGGGCAGGGCTGGCGGGCGCTGGATCATCTCAACCAGCTGATTGCCGGAACGGACTCCCGCAGCCGCCAGCTGATCCTGCTGCAGATCTTTACCCTGCTGATCGCGGCGCGGGGCGATCTGCCTCTTGCCGCCGATGCCCGGCCGCTGCTGTTGATTGAGGACCCGGAAACCCGGCTGCACCCGATTATGCTCTCGGTAGCGTGGAACCTGCTGAGGCTGCTGCCGCTGCAGAAAATTGCCACCACCAATTCCGCTGAGCTGCTGTCACAGGTGCCGGTGGAAAATGTCTGCCGTCTGGTGCGTGAATCGTCGCGCGTGGCGGCCTGGCGCATCGGTCCGGAAGGACTGAGTGCCGAAGAGAGTCGGCGTATTGGCTTTCATATCCGCGTCAACCGTCCTGCGGCGCTGTTCGCCCGCTGCTGGCTGCTGGTAGAGGGGGAAACCGAAGTCTGGATCATGAATGAGCTGGCGCAGCAGTGTGGCTACAACTTTGCGGCTGAAGGGATCAAAGTGATTGAGTTTGCGCAGTCCGGTCTCAAGCCTTTGCTGAAGTTTGCCCGGCGTATGGGCATCGCCTGGCATGTGCTGACCGATGGCGATCAGGCGGGGCATAAATATGCCGGCACGGCGCGGAGTCAGTTACAGCCGGGTGACGCGGAGCCGCGTTTTCTGACGCAGTTACCGGCGCTGGATATGGAAAATTTTCTCTATCAGCACGGCTTCCAGGAGGTTTATCATCAGATGGCGCACCTGCCGTTAAACGTTCCGATGAGTGCCAGGCGTATTATTACCAAAGCGATTCACCGCAGTTCCAAACCTGAGCTGGCGATTGCGGTAGCCTCATCGGCGGCAGAGCGCGGGCCAGAGGCGATTCCGCCCCTGATGCGGCAGATGTTTGCCCGGGTTATCCGGCTGGCACAGGGGCAGGCAGACTAAAGCCCCCTGAAAATGAAAATGCCAGCGGCACGGGCTGGCATTGGGGTCCACCGTTCATAAGGAGAGAAGTGTCAGGCCACAACCTGCACCTCAACGGGGACGATGAGGCTGGCGTGATTGCCTTTCGGACCTTCATGAACATCGAACTGAACCTGCTGGCCTGCCTTTAGCGTTCGGTAGCCCTCCATCTGAATGGTGGAGTAGTGCGCAAAAATATCGTCGCCGCCTCCGATCGGACAGATAAAGCCAAAGCCTTTGGAATTATTGAACCATTTAACGGTGCCCGTCTCCATGCTTTTACTTCCCTCGCAAGACATTTTATAAGTAGGTGAGGTCTCAGACGCTGTGAGTCAGAGTTGATTAAAACTCAATCAGCCTGTGCAGGTAGAATGTAGAGAAAGCGCCGCTGGCGTCAAGCAAACCACCGGGCCATGTGGGGAAAAAATCATCAAAATTTGAGGCAGTTAACGCTATTGCGAATTTTGTGATGCAGGTCGCGCGAGGAAATTTCTGAATAAATTTTCAGCAGCGGCCAGCGGCTTGACAGACATGTTAAACTCTCAGGATGTAGCGACGTAAAAGCTCAAAGCGAAATCTCAACGGAACACTATGGCAAACACAAACGACTGGCTTAATTTTGAACATCTGGCCGAAGACAAAGTACGCGAAGGGTTAAAGCCACCTTCAATGTATAAAGTCATTCTGAATAATGACGATTATACACCTATGGAATTTGTTATTGACGTTGTGCAAAAGTTCTTTTCTTATGATGTTGAACGTGCAACGCAGCTGATGTTGAAAGTTCACTATCACGGCAAGGCGATCTGTGGTGTATTTACTGCAGAAGTCGCCGAAACAAAAGCGGCCCAGGTGAACAACTATGCGCGGGAAAATCATCATCCGTTGCTGTGTACGCTGGAAAAAGCCTGAACACGTCTCCATATAGGAAACTGGTAAGGGCGATAATTGGGGGAGGTGCCTAATGCTCAATCAAGAACTGGAACTCAGTTTAAATATGGCTTTCGCCAGAGCGCGTGAGCACCGTCATGAATTTATGACCGTCGAGCATCTGTTACTGGCATTGCTCAGTAACCCGTCGGCCAGAGAGGCACTGGAAGCCTGTACGGTGGACCTTGTGGCTCTAAGGCAGGAACTCGAAGCCTTCATCGAACAAACCACGCCGGTGCTGCCCGCCAGCGAAGAGGAGCGCGATACCCAACCGACGCTCAGCTTCCAGCGCGTTCTGCAGCGTGCGGTTTTCCATGTCCAGTCATCCGGTCGCAGTGAAGTCTCCGGCGCGAATGTGCTGGTCGCCATTTTCAGCGAGCAGGAGTCGCAGGCGGCCTATCTGTTACGCAAGCATGAAGTCAGCCGCCTTGATGTGGTGAATTTCATCTCTCACGGTACGCGCAAAGATGAGCCGGGCCAGGCGCCAGGCGCAGAAAATCCGGTTAACGAAGAGCAAGCAGGCGGGGAGGAGCGTATGGAAAACTTCACCACCAATCTTAATCAGCTTGCTCGCGTCGGTGGGATCGATCCACTGATTGGTCGCGATAAAGAGCTGGAACGTACCATCCAGGTGCTGTGCCGTCGCCGTAAAAATAACCCGCTGCTGGTGGGGGAATCCGGAGTCGGTAAAACTGCCATTGCAGAAGGTCTCGCCTGGCGCATCGAGCAGGGCGACGTGCCGGAAGTGATGAAAGAGTGCACCATCTACTCGCTGGATATTGGTTCGCTGTTAGCTGGCACCAAATACCGGGGTGACTTTGAAAAACGCTTTAAAGCGCTGCTGAAGCAGCTGGAGCAGGACGAACACAGCATTCTGTTTATTGATGAGATCCACACCATCATCGGTGCAGGGGCAGCGTCCGGTGGCCAGGTCGATGCGGCCAACCTGATCAAACCGCTGCTTTCCAGCGGCAAGATTCGGGTGATGGGTTCTACCACCTATCAGGAGTTCAGCAACATCTTCGAAAAGGATCGTGCGCTGGCGCGTCGTTTCCAGAAGATCGATATCACGGAGCCGTCTGTTGATGAGACTGTGCAGATCCTGAATGGCCTGAAAACCAAGTATGAAGCGCATCACGATGTGCGTTATACCGCGAAAGCGGTGCGCGCCGCCGTGGAGCTGGCGGTGAAATATATTAACGACCGGCATCTGCCTGACAAGGCGATTGATGTCATCGATGAAGCGGGTGCGCGTGCACGCCTGATGCCTGCCAGCAAGCGCAAGAAAACCATCAATGTCTCCGACATTGAAACCGTGGTTGCGCGTATTGCCCGTATCCCGGAGCAAAGCGTCTCTGCAACTGACCGCGATACGCTGAAAAATCTGGGCGACCGTCTCAAAATGCTGGTCTTTGGTCAGGACAACGCCATTGAGGCGCTGACCGAAGCGATCAAAATGAGCCGTGCAGGTCTGGGTCAGGATCGCAAGCCGGTAGGTTCTTTCCTGTTTGCCGGACCAACCGGGGTCGGTAAGACAGAAGTAACCGTGCAGCTGGCGAAAGCACTGGGTATCGAGCTGCTGCGCTTTGATATGTCTGAGTACATGGAGCGTCACACCGTCAGTCGTCTGATTGGTGCGCCTCCGGGGTACGTCGGCTTTGATCAGGGCGGCCTGCTGACGGATGCCGTTATCAAGCATCCTCATGCGGTGGTGTTGCTGGATGAGATCGAGAAAGCGCATCCGGATGTGTTCAACCTGCTGCTGCAGGTGATGGACAACGGTATGCTGACCGATAACAACGGACGCAAAGCGGACTTCCGCAACGTGGTGCTGGTCATGACCACTAACGCCGGTGTGCGTGAGACGGAACGTAAGTCGATTGGCCTGATTCATCAGGACAACAGCACCGACGCGATGGAAGAGATCAAAAAGATCTTTACGCCAGAGTTCCGTAACCGTCTCGATAACATCATCTGGTTCAGTCACCTGTCACCAGAAGTGATCCATCAGGTGGTCGACAAGTTTATTGTCGAGTTGCAGGCGCAGCTGGATGCAAAAGGCGTGTCGCTGGAAGTCAGTGACGAAGCTCGTGACTGGCTGGCTGAGAAGGGCTACGACAAGGCGATGGGCGCGCGTCCGATGGCGCGTACCGTGCAGGACAGCCTGAAAAAACCCTTAGCCAATGAGCTGCTGTTTGGTTCGCTGGTGGATGGTGGCTCGGTATCCGTGGCGCTGGATCGTGAGAAAGGTGAACTGACCTATCACTTCCTGAGTGCGGAAAAACGGAAAACCGAAGGCACGGTGCATTAAGCGCCTGCTGCAGATGTGAAAAAGGCCGGATAATTATCCGGCCTTTTTTTTCGCTGCAACCTGAAGGGCGGCGAAATTAATGTCAGTTAGCGACTACGGAAGACAATGCGGCCTTTGCTCAGGTCGTACGGGGTCAGCTCAACGGTCACTTTGTCGCCCGTCAGGATGCGGATGTAGTTTTTGCGCATTTTACCGGAGATATGAGCAGTAACCACGTGTCCGTTCTCAAGTTCTACGCGGAACATGGTGTTAGGTAACGTATCCAGTACGGTACCTTGCATTTCAATATTGTCTTCTTTGGCCATCGAATCCTCTGGGTGTACTACCTTTCAGTTGAACCGGCAAGATAATGCCCAATTCAACGATTTATGTAAAGAACCGTCGGCGATTTTGCCAACGCTTTGCCGGGGGTGCTCGTCAGTGGCGGGCATCCGGTAAAATTAGGGTGTTTATGTGGCGTCTGCGGGGGATTAGCGGGCTAAGAATCTGTATCAACCGGTTACACGCGCACGATTGAAAACAGTTCCGAGAGTGCGTTGAGATTCCCAGCCTGGCAATTCCGGCTCATTATTGCGAAGCGCGGACGACATACCAAACCCGACTATTATACCACTTAACCGTCTTTATGTGTGCAAAACATCTCAGCGTGACTAAAAAAGGGTCTGGGTCTGCCAGCAGCCTTCGCTGACCGGCTGGCTGGCAAAGTTCTGAACATAGTGCAGATAGTCACTGCGGGGGATCTCCTGCGCGCCCAGCGAGGCAGTGTGCGGGTTAAGCACCTGGCAATCGACCAGACGCCCCTGATGGCGGATGAAATGCTGGCAAAAGACAAACAGCGCGGTTTTCGAGGCATTCTGCTGGCGGCTGAACATCGACTCGCCGCAGAAAATCTGTCCCATCGCCAGCCCATACATCCCCCCCACCAGCTGATGCCCGTCCCATACCTCAATGGAGTGGGCGTGGCCCAGCTCATAGAGTCGCAGCCAGGCGCGCTTCATTTCAAACGTGATCCACGTGCCTTCTTCGCGACCGCTGGCGCAGCCCTCGATCACCTCGGCAAACGCCTCATTCATCGTGACGCGATAGGGCGACTGGTTATGGAAACGCTTCATGCTGCGGCTGAGATGAAACTGCTCAGGCAGAAGAACCGCACGGGGATCGGGTGACCACCACAGGATAGGATCGCCGGACGAAAACCACGGGAAGATGCCGCGCTGATACGCATTCAGTAACCGGGCAGGGGAGAGGTCGCCCCCCATGGCCAGCAGGCCATTCGGCTCACGCAGTGCCATTTCAGGAGGCGGAAATTGCAGAGATTCCCGTGACAGTTGTATCAGTCTCATCGCGATAGGTTACTCATCAGCATTTCGCTAAGACTATAGCGCAATCCGTTGTCGGAAACGCCAGTAGCGACCCGCTTTTGAGATTAATTCGCAATGGCTCCCCTGTTCGACAATCGTCCCGTTGTCCATCACGCAGATGCGATCCATCTGTTCCAGACCGCTCAGGCGATGGGTAATCATAATGACGGTTTTTCCGGCGGTCAGCTGCTGCAGCAGGGCGAGAATATGGTGTTCTGTGGTGGCATCCAGCCCTTCGGTGGGTTCATCCAGCAGCCAGAGATCGCCGTCGTGCAGTAATGCGCGCGCCAGCGCCAGCCGACGCAGTTCACCACCGGAAAGCGGCCGGCCGCCTTCGCCCATCCAGGCATTTAAGCCTTCCTGATTCTCCAGCAGGCGCTGCAGGCCAACCTGGTTCAGTACGTGATTCAGTTGCGCATCACTGGCGTCGGGAGAGGCCAGCAGTAAGTTATCGCGCAGGCTCTGACTGAAAAGATGCACCCGCTGAGTAACCACACTGATGCGCTGGCGCAGTGCTGATTCTGACCAGGCGGTGATCGGCAGATCGTTCAGGCGGATGTCACCCTGCTGGCTGTTCCAGCCGCGGGTCAGCAGCGCCAGCAGGGTGGATTTTCCGCACCCGGTGGGCCCGAGTAGCGCAATGTGTTCACCCGCATCCACCTTAAGCGTAAATTGATCAAGCACCCGGTCTGGCCGATCGGGATAGCTGAAGTCGAGCCGATCGATATCGACCGTCAGGCTGCCGGGCCGGGCAGCGGAATGGGCCGGAAAGGTGATGGCAGGTGACTGATCGATAATGTCACTGACCCGCTGAGCCGCGGTGGTCACCTGAGACATCGGCAGAAAGGCGCCCGCGACCGGAGCCAGCGCCTCAAAGGCTGCCAGCGCGCAAAACACGACCAGCGCAATCAGCGAGCCGGGGAGTTGCTGCTGACTGACTGTCGCAGCCCCAAGCCAGAGCAGAAGTGTAACCGTCACGCCGCTAATCAACAGCAGCAGGCTCTGCGCCAGGGCCTGCAGACGCTGCTGCTGGCTTTGCGACTGCTGCCACTGCTGTTCATCCTCATCCAGGCGCTGACGCCACGCCAGCGACGCACCGTATAATGTCAGTTCTGACTGCGCCGTCAGCCACTGCATCAGCTGTAAGCGCCAGCGGGCGCGACCACGCGCAATGGCGACGCCCGCGGGTCTGCCCAGGCGATAAAAGAGCGCGGGCATCACGATCAGGGTGACCAGCATGATGCTGCCCAGCGTCACGGCTAGCCCGATGTCAATGAAACTCATGCCCGTGGTGACCACCGCGATGACCACCAGGGCACCCGTCAGCGGCGAAATGACGCGCAGATAGAGATGATCCAGCGTGTCCACATCGGCCACAAAGCGGTTGAGCAGATCCGCCTGCCGGAACCGCAACAGCTGGCCGGGCGAAAGCGCCATCAGACGGCTGAAAGTGTGGAGACGCAGATGCTGAAGCACCCGGAAAGTCGCATCGTGACTTACCAGGCGTTCCGCATAGCGCGCCGCCGTACGAATAATGGCGGCGCCCCGCACACCAGCCGCAGGCAGCATGTAGTTAAAGCTGTAGAGGCCGGCTACTCCTGCGACGGATGAGGCGGCCAGAAACCAGCCAGACAGGGTCAGCAGGCCGATACTTGCCAGCAGGGTCGCAATCGCCAGCACGATGCCCAGCGCGAGGCGAAAAGGGTGACGCAGCCAGAGACGAAGAAAGGGGCGCAGGGCGGACATCAGCGGATCTCCTGTTGACGATGTTGCAGCATCTCACGAAAAGCACCGGGCTGTTGCGACAGTGCCTGCCACTCTCCCTGCTGCACCAGCTTACCCGCCTCCATAACCCAGAGAGTCTGCCAGCGGCTCAGCGTATCAATCTGATGGGTAATCATCAGCGTGGTCTGTCGGGAGGCCGCCTGATTCAGCGCTGCCATTACATGACGTTCGCTGAGTGCATCGAGGCTGGCAGCGGGTTCATCGAGCAGTAAAAAATGCGACCTTTTGTAGAGCGCGCGCGCGACGGCGACCCGTTGCGCCTGACCCACAGAGAGCAGCTGACCCCCCTCGCCGGGGCGGGTCTCAATGCCATCGGGCAGACGCGGCAGGAACTCATTAATTCCGCACGCCTCCAGCAGCGCGGCAAATCGTTCCGCCTCCCAGGCTGCATTCATCACGATGTTGTCACGGAGCGTGGCGGCCGGTAGCTGAGGGTTCTGTCCTACCCAACTGAGCTGCTGATGCCAGTCCGCCCGCTGCAGATCGCGCAATTCAACCCCGTTAGCCCTGAGCGATCCCCGGTAAGGCAGGAAGCCGAGCAGGGCGTTCATCAGCGCCGTTTTGCCAGCCCCGCTCTGACCGACCAGCGCAATCTGCTCACCGGCGGCGATGGTAAACGTGAGCGGGCCACACAGTACCTGACCATCGGGGGCGCAGACTTCCAGCTGGTCGGCGGTCAGCGAGAGTGATCGATCGGCCGTGAAGGGGATCTGACCCTGCTGAGGTGTGGCGGCTGGCGTAGCCTGCATAAACGCGTCGAGTGCATCGGCAGCGCCTACCGCCTGAGCTTTCGCATGATAAAACGCGCCGAGATCGCGCAGTGGCTGAAAAAATTCTGGCGCCAGAATCAGTACCAGAAAACCGGCGAACAGCGTTACGCCGCGGCCATAGTCGCCGAAATGCAATTCGTCCAGGTAGGAGAAGCCAAAATAGACTGCTACGACGGCAATCGCCAGGGAGGCAAAAAATTCCAGTACGGCGGAGGAGAGAAAAGCGAGGCGCAGCACTTCCATGGTGCGCTGGCGAAAATCGGTGGTGGCGTCTGCCACCGCCTGCTGCTCTGCTGCACCCCGATAGAAGAGTCGCAGCGTCTCCCGGCCGCGCAGGCGATCAAGGAAGTTACCGCTCAGACGCGCCAGCACCAGGAAGTTCCGCCGGTTGGCTTCAGCGGCGCCCATCCCCACCAGCGCCATAAACAGTGGAATCAGAGGGGCGGTGGCAAACAGGATCAGACCCGCGGCCCAGTTGAGCGGAAAAATCGTCAGCAGAATGCAGCAGGGGATCAGCACTGCCAGCGTCATCTGCGGCAGATAGCGTGCATAGTACTCCTGCATCTCTTCAATCTGCTCCAGCAGCAGGGTCGCCCAGCTACCGGCCGGTTTACCCTGAATCCACGCCGGACCCAGCTCGGCGAGCCGGTCCAGCACCTGCTGGCGTAACGCCTGACGGATCGCCTGCCCGGCACGATAGCCGGTCCGTTCACGGGCATAATTCATCAGGGCGCGCAGCACAAAGCAGAGCAGCAACAGCAGCAGGCTGGCCGTCACGGTTTCACGCGGCTGTTGCCCGATGATCAGCGTCTTAAGCAGTGAGGCCAGTAAACCTGCCTGAGCAATAATCAGCAGGGCACTGACGGTGCCCAGCAGCGTATTCAGGCGCAACCAGCGACCGCCGAAATGACGCTGCTGACGAAGCCAGCGGGTGAGATGCTGCTGCCGCGATTTATCCATGCGAGACCATGCTAAATGTCGATAACGGGGAGGAGAGGGAAAGGCATTTCCCTCCTTTCTGGCGCCAGAATCTAGCATGAGGGCAATAAAAAAGGCGACTGAAAAACCGTCGCCTGGAACATTTGAGATCAGCGGGTTAACAACTTACCGATCGTTTTTAACCAATCCATCAAGAAAACGCTCAGCGTCTAACGCTGCCATACAACCGGTACCCGCAGAAGTGATCGCCTGGCGGTAAGTGTGGTCCATCACATCACCTGCCGCAAACACACCCGGGATGCTGGTCTGCGTCGCGTTTCCGTGCAGGCCGGACTGCACTTTAATGTAGCCGTTTTCCAGCGCCAGCTGCCCGTCGAAAATCGCGGTATTCGGGCTGTGGCCGATAGCGACAAACAGACCCGCCACATCCAGCGATTCGGTTTCCTCACTGTTCTGCGTCGAGCGCAGGGTCAGCCCGGTGACGCCCATCTGGTCGCCGACCACCTCTTCCAGCGTGCAATGCGTGTGCAGCACGATATTCCCGTTGCGCACTTTCTCCATCAGACGATCAATCAGGATCTTCTCTGCACGGAAGCTGTCACGGCGGTGGATCAGATGCACTTCAGACGCGATGTTCGCCAGGTAGAGTGCCTCTTCAACGGCCGTATTACCCCCGCCAATCACGGCCACTTTCTGGTTGCGGTAGAAGAAACCGTCGCAGGTGGCGCAGGCAGAGACGCCTTTGCCTTTGAACGCCTCTTCGGAAGGCAGACCCAGATAGCGCGCTGACGCACCCGTCGCAATGATCAGGGCGTCAGCCGTGTACTCGCCGCTGTCGCCGGTCAGACGGAACGGACGGTTCTGCAGATCAACGGTGTGGATGTGATCGAAAATGATCTCAGTATTGAATTTTTCGGCATGCTCATGCATGCGCTCCATCAGTGATGGACCTGTCAGATCGTGCGGGTCGCCCGGCCAGTTCTCCACTTCTGTGGTCGTGGTCAGCTGCCCGCCTTTTTCCAGACCGGTGATGAGCACCGGGTTCAGGTTGGCGCGTGCAGCATAAACGGCTGCGGTATAACCCGCTGGGCCGGAGCCCAGAATGAGTAGCTTACTGTGTTTGGCCGTACTCATGCGTTCCTCAGTTTCATTCGGCTGACATAGCCTGCGATTGTAGGGAAAATCCGCCAGCAATGACAAGGTTTAGGCAATTTTGTTAACGATAGCTGCAAATGGCGTAGACGATGAATGGCAACTTTGCCTGTGCAATGCGCCAAAAGGGGGCAAAACTCCGCTTAAGCGGTGCAATAGCTGAAAAAACCTCATTTAAAAACAGTAACCCAGCGGTCTGTCTGGCATCTTGTCCTGAATTTGGTGATTTTACTTTGACAATCGCCTGCGCTTTTGCGAAAACATTATCAGAAGCGGATAACATTTATCGGCACAAAACAGGTTTTCATCGCCTGTTTTGCACTTAACGCCGAATAAAAGCAGCCTGGTATGGATGATGACGCATGATGTGGACAGACAGCATGCGTCATATCGATAAGTCTCACCCACAGGCTCTGTTAGCTCACTTCAAAAATGCCCCGAACAATGAGCGTTTTCAGGGTGTGGCAGGTAAAGGGAAGGAATGAAGAGAGACAATAATAATGGTAGATAATAAGAAACGCCCCGGGAAAGATCTCGACAGAATTGACAGGAACATTCTGAACGAACTTCAGAAAGATGGTCGTATTTCAAACGTAGAGCTTTCCAAACGCGTAGGATTATCGCCTACGCCATGTCTTGAGCGCGTGCGCCGTCTCGAACGTCAGGGATTTATTCTTGGCTACACCGCACAGCTGAACCCGCACTATCTTGATGCGTCTCTGCTGGTATTCGTTGAGATTACTCTGAATCGTGGTGCGCCGGATGTGTTTGAGCAATTTAACGCCGCTGTGCAAAAACTTGAGGAAACTCAAGAGTGTCACCTCGTTTCCGGTGATTTCGACTACCTGCTGAAAACGCGCGTTCCTGACATGTCTGCCTACCGTAAGTTGCTGGGTGAGACCCTGTTGCGCCTGCCGGGCGTAAACGACACGCGAACCTATGTCGTCATGGAAGAGGTCAAACAGAGCAATCGCCTGGTAATCAAGACTCGCTGATGCGGGGCAGGTGCAAAACCTGAGATATTTCGGTACACTCCTGTGAATTCATACAGGATCAGCGTCGGGCTTGCCCGACGCTGTTGCTTCTTACTTTACAGGCACCTGGAGAGTCCTCTTGAGCCAGGAATATACAGAAGATAAAGACGTTACGTTACAGTCGCTGAGCAGTGGACGTCGTCTGCTGGAAGCGTTGCTCATTCTGGTGGCGCTGTTTGCCATCTACCTGATGGTTTCACTGGTCAGTTTTAACCCTTCCGACCCGAGCTGGTCGCAAACGGCCTGGCATGAACCTATCCACAATATCGGCGGCAGCGTCGGTGCTTGGCTGGCTGACACCTTACTTTTCATCTTTGGTGTAATGGCGTACGCCATTCCGCCGGTTATCCTGGGTCTGTGCTGGATTGCCTTCCGTCAGCGCGATAATCAGGACTATTTTGACTACTTTGCTGTCGGGCTGCGCCTGATCGGCGTTCTTGCGCTGGTGGTCACCACCTGTGGCATGGCGGCGCTCAATGCAGATGACATCTGGTACTTTGCCTCAGGCGGGGTGATCGGCAGCCTGGTGAGTAATGCCATCGCTCCCTGGTTCAGTCCGGCTGGCGGCACGCTGATGCTGCTCTGCGTCTGGGCGGCAGGTATCACGCTGTACACTGGCTGGTCATGGCTCACTATCGCCGAGAGAATTGGTGGGGTCGTGATGGGCGTGCTGACCTTTGCCAGCAACCGCTCCCGTCACGATGAACCCTGGCAGGAAGAGGATGAACAGGATTCGCGCGAGTATGATGACGCGCCTGTGCTGCATACCGGCGATCAGGATGATGATGTGCTGCTGTCTGTCCCCCGCAAAGCCGCTGAACCCTCACCGTCTGAGCAGGACCCGTTGCTGGCTAAAGCCGCCGCAGCCACCAGCGCGGCCGTCGCCACTACCGCAGAAGCAGCCGATGTGCTGCTGACTCCGGCTGCGCCTGTTGCCGCGGGAACGCCAGGGGCTGTTGCGCCCGCCGCACCTGCAGCCGTAACACCGTCAGCGGTGTATCCTGCATCAGCAGAAAGCCTGTCGGCCTCGCAGCCAGCTGCGCCTGTGCAGCCGGCACCGGCTCAGAGCGCCCCTGCTTATGTAGCAGCCTCTGCGCCGACGGCTACGCAGAGTGCATCGGCGCCTGCTGCCGCACCTCCGCTTTATCACTTTGAAATGCCTGACGAGGCGCCAGCGGCACCGGCGTTCAGTGTCTATGACGATGATGAACCGAAAATGGGGAACTGGCGCGACACGCCGGTCAACCCTGTGGTGCCCGCCGCAACAGCCGCGGTCACCGCCGCTGCCGCCGCTTCCCGAACCGCGACGCGAACGGCCCCGGTCTTTGACCTGGCACCTGAAACGAATCTGAATCCGCAGGTTAAACAGGGTATTGGCCCGGCACTGCCGCGTCCTAATCCGGTAAAACTGCCAACCCGCCGTGAGCTGGCCTCGTATGGTATTAAGTTACCTTCGCAGCGTATGGCTGAAGAGAAAGCGAAAGCGGAAAGCGCTGAATCGACTGCGCCTGCATCCGATCTTCCGACTCAGGAGGCTGAAGAAGCGCAGCAGCAGGCTGAACTGCGCCAGGCCTTCCAGTCTGAACAGCAGCAGCGGTATGGTGCCGGCTGGCAGCAGGATGATGAGGAAGAACAGGAGGTGCAGCAGCAGGCCGCCCTGGCGCGGCAGTTTGCCGAACAGCAGCAGCAGCGCTATGAACCGCAAGAGCGAAAAGAACCGATCTTTAATCTTGATACCGCGTCAGCCTTTGATTTTTCGCCAATGAAAGATCTGGTTGATGAAGGCCCGTCTGAACCGCTGTTCACCATTGCCGCTACGCCGGAACCGGAAGCGCCGGTGGTTTCACATGAACCCTGGCAGCAGGTGCGTGAGGTTTCAGAACCGCAGGCTCCGGCTCAGGTTCCTGCGCCGCCACACTATGCGCCGGCAGAGCCCGCCTATGCTCCGCCAGCGGCAACGCCTGAGCCGGATTATGCTGCGCCTGCTTACAGCGCCCCGGCCGCTCCTCAGGCACCGGCCTACGCTGCGTCCGCGGCTCCTGCTTATAATGCACCGGCTGTGGACAATGCTGCGCCCGCTTATGGTTCGCCTGCGGCACCGGTTCAGCGGGTTGAAGAAGCGAAGCCGTCACTGCATGACAGCCTGATCCACCCGTTCCTGATGCGTCATGAGCAGCCGCTGGAGAAACCCTCCACGCCGCTGCCTTCGCTGGATCTGCTGACCGCACCGCCGGAAGAGGAAGAGCCGGTTGATATGTTCTCGCTGGAGCAGACTGCCCGCCTGGTGGAGTCGCGTCTGGGTGACTATCGTGTCAAGGCGGAGGTGGTCGGCATCTCACCGGGGCCGGTCATCACCCGTTTCGAGCTTGACCTGGCGCCGGGTGTGAAAGCGGCACGTATCTCCAACCTGTCACGCGACCTGGCTCGCTCACTGTCGACAGTCGCGGTGCGTGTGGTGGAAGTCATCCCAGGCAAACCTTATGTCGGTCTGGAACTGCCTAACAAGCATCGTCAGACCGTCTATCTGCGTGAAGTACTGGATTGTCCTAAATTCCGTGACAATACCTCTCCGCTGGCTGTGGTGCTGGGTAAAGACATTGCCGGTCAGCCGGTCGTCGCTGATCTGGCGAAAATGCCTCACCTGCTGGTTGCCGGTACGACCGGTTCCGGTAAATCGGTGGGCGTAAATGCCATGATCATCAGCATGCTTTACAAGGCGACGCCGGAAGAAGTGCGCTTCATCATGATCGACCCGAAAATGCTCGAACTGTCGGTCTATGAAGGCATTCCGCACCTGCTGACGGAAGTGGTAACCGACATGAAGGATGCGGCGAATGCGCTGCGCTGGAGCGTGGGTGAGATGGAGCGTCGCTACAAGCTGATGTCGGCGCTGGGCGTGCGTAACCTGGCGGGCTATAACGAAAAAGTTGAGCAGGCCGAAGCGATGGGACGGCCGATTCCGGATCCGTTCTGGAAGCCGGGTGACAGCATGGATATGACGCCACCGGTGCTGGAGAAACTGCCTTACATCGTGGTGATGGTCGATGAGTTTGCTGACCTGATCATGGCGGTCGGTAAAAAGGTTGAAGAGCTGATTGCGCGTCTGGCACAGAAAGCCCGTGCTGCCGGTATTCACCTGGTGCTGGCGACACAGCGTCCTTCTGTTGATGTTATTACCGGTCTGATTAAAGCGAACATCCCGACACGTATCGCCTTTACCGTTTCCAGCAAAATTGACTCGCGCACCATTCTCGATCAGGGTGGCGCAGAGTCGCTGCTGGGTATGGGTGACATGCTCTACATGCCGCCAAACTCCTCGATACCGATTCGTGTTCATGGCGCGTTTGTTCGCGACCAGGAAGTGCACGCGGTGGTTCAGGACTGGAAAGCGCGTGGACGTCCACAATATATCGAAAATATTACGGCGGGCGAAGAGAGCGAAAGTGCCGGTGGTATGGAGAGTGATGAAGAGCTGGATCCGCTGTTCGATCAGGCTGTCAGCTTTGTCATCGACAAGCGCCGCGCATCCATTTCAGGCGTGCAGCGTCAGTTCCGCATCGGCTATAACCGCGCGGCACGGATCATTGAGCAGATGGAAGCGCAGGGTATCGTCTCTGCACCCGGACACAATGGCAACCGTGAAGTGCTGTCGCCACCGCCACACGATATGTAATGGTTAACAGGTTGTAACACGTCTTAATGAGCCAGTTCCGACTGGCTCATTGTTTTTATGCGGTTTATCCCCCATATCTGAATCAGCTTTCGGTTTTTTCCTCTATCCTGATGGCGGAACGGCGACCAGGCTTAAAGCAGTCATCGATGGGAACGTTTAAATAAGGAATTGAAGCAGATGAAATTACGCGTAATCGCTCTGGGCCTGTTGGCCACCTTTGCTTCAGCCAGCGTGCTGGCTGATGCGTCCAGTGATCTGCAACAGCGCCTGAATAAGGTCAGCAGCTTCCACGCCAGCTTCACACAAAAAGTCACGGACAGCAGTGGCGCCAGCGTGCAGGATGGTGAAGGCGAGCTGTGGGTCAAACGTCCCAGCCTGTTCAACTGGCATATGACCGCCCCGGACGAAAGCATCATCATCTCTGACGGTAAATCGCTGTGGTTCTATAACCCGTTTGTTGAGCAGGCGACGGTCAGCCTGCTGCAGAATGCGACGAGTAATACGCCGTTTATGCTGATTGCCCGCAACCAGTCCAGTGACTGGAAGCAGTACAACATCAAACAGCAGGGCGACAATTTCGAACTGACGCCGAAAAGCAGTGATGGCAATCTGAAGCAGTTCACGATTCAGGTCACGCCTGGCGGAACCATCAATCGCTTCAGCGCGGTCGAACAGGATGGGCAGCGCAGCGATTATCAGCTGAAAAGTCAGCAGAATGGTGCAATCAGCCCGGACAAATTCACGTTCACACCGCCAAAAGGCGTGACGGTGGACGACCAACGTCAGTGAGGTCACGGTGAGTAACCTGTCCCTGGATTTTTCCACCGAAAATTTCAAACCTCTGGCCGCACGTATGCGGCCAGAAACGTTGAAACAGTACATTGGTCAGCAACATCTGCTGGGTGCCGGTAAACCGCTGCCGCGCGCCATTGAGGCAGGGCACCTGCACTCCATGATCCTCTGGGGACCTCCCGGGACCGGCAAGACCACACTGGCTGAAATCATTGCGCACTATGGCAATGCCGACGTGGAACGTATCTCAGCCGTCACCTCCGGGGTGAAGGAGATTCGGGAGGCCATTGAGCGCGCCAGGCAGAATAAGCAGGCCGGGCGGCGGACGATCCTGTTTGTGGATGAGGTACACCGGTTCAACAAAAGCCAGCAGGATGCTTTTTTACCCCACATCGAAGATGGCACCATTACTTTTATTGGTGCCACCACAGAAAATCCCTCTTTTGAACTCAATTCCGCATTGCTGTCGCGCGCCCGCGTCTATCTGCTGAAATCCCTGACGCTGGAAGATATCGAGCAGGTGCTGGAGCAGGCGATGCAGGACAAGGCGCGCGGCTACGGCGATACAGATATTGTCCTGCCGGACAACACGCGCAGGATGATCGCTGAACTGGTGAATGGCGATGCGCGTCGGGCACTGAACACACTGGAGATGATGGCGGATATGGCTGAAACCACCGCATCCGGCCAGCGGGAGCTCACGCCCCAGCTGCTTAATGAAGTGTCTGGTGAGCGTTCGGCGCGTTTCGACAATAAAGGTGACCGCTTTTACGATCTGATTTCGGCGCTGCACAAATCCGTGCGTGGCTCTGCGCCTGATGCGGCGCTCTACTGGTATGCACGTATTATCACCGCCGGGGGCGACCCGCTCTATGTGGCGCGCCGGTTACTGGCTATTGCCTCTGAGGATGTCGGCAATGCCGATCCGCGCGGGATGCAGGTCGCTATTGCCGCGTGGGACTGTTTCACACGCGTAGGCCCGGCAGAAGGGGAGCGCGCCATTGCACAGGCGATTGTTTATCTGGCCTGCGCACCGAAGAGTAATGCCGTTTATACCGCCTTCAAGGCCGCCATGCGGGATGCCCGTGACCATCCGGATTTCGATGTGCCGGAACACCTGCGCAACGCGCCAACGAAGCTGATGAAAGAGATGGGACTCGGCAAAGAATATCGCTACGCCCATGATGAAACCAACGCCTATGCTGCAGGTGAAGTCTATTTCCCGCCGGAACTGGCTGACACGCGCTATTACCGTCCAACCCAGCGCGGGCTTGAGGGCAAGATTGGCGAAAAGCTAAGCTGGCTGGCTGAACAGGATCAAAATAGCCCGACAAAACGCTACCGCTGAAACAGACGTTACGGTAATGTGGGCAATGTTTTCAACGCATTCCGCCGGAGTGCGTCCCTTCTTTCAACCAACTTTTTAAACACAGGATAAGCATGCTCGATCCCAATCTGCTGCGTAACGAGCCAGACGCAGTCGCAGAAAAACTGGCACGCCGGGGATATAAACTGGATGTGGAAACGCTGCGTTCGCTGGAAGAGCGTCGCAAGGTCCTGCAGGTAGAAACAGAGAATTTGCAGGCAGAGCGTAACTCCCGATCCAAATCCATCGGTCAGGCCAAAGCCCGTGGGGAAGATATCGAGCCGCTGCGTCAGGAAGTGAACGCGCTGGGCGAACGCCTGGATGCCGCAAAAGCAGAACTGGATGAACTGCAGAATCAAATCCGTGACTTTGCGCTGGCACTGCCGAACATTCCGGCAGACGAAGTGCCGCTGGGTAAAGATGACAGCGAAAACCAGGAGGTGAGCCGCTGGGGAACCCCGCGTCAGTTTGATTTCCAGGTTAAAGATCACGTTGAACTGGGTGAAGCAGCCAAAGGTCTGGATTTTGCGGCCGCCGTAAAACTCACCGGTTCGCGCTTTGTCGTGATGCAGGGACAGATTGCCCGTCTGCACCGTGCGCTGAGTCAGTTTATGATTGACCTGCACACTGAGCAGCATGGCTACCTGGAAACCTATGTGCCTTATCTGGTTAACCACGAAACGCTTTACGGTACCGGACAGCTGCCGAAATTTGGCGAAGATCTGTTCCACACCCGCCCGCTGGAAGAGGAGTCAGAGAGCAGCCACTATGCATTGATTCCGACTGCGGAAGTGCCGCTGACTAACCTGGCGCGTGACGAAATCCTCGAAGAGGAGAGCCTGCCGGTCAAACTGACCGCACATACGCCATGCTTCCGTTCTGAAGCGGGTTCGTACGGCCGTGATACTCGCGGTCTGATCCGTATGCACCAGTTCGATAAAGTAGAAATGGTTCAGATTGTCAGCCCGGAGCACTCAATGGATGCGCTGGAAGAGCTGACAGGCCACGCCGAGAAAGTGTTGCAGTTGCTGAACCTGCCTTATCGTAAGGTTTTACTCTGCACCGGGGACATGGGCTTTGGATCGACCAAAACCTACGATCTTGAAGTGTGGCTACCGGCTCAGAACACCTATCGTGAAATTTCCTCCTGTTCGAACATGGGCGATTTCCAGGCGCGTCGTATGCAGGCACGTTGCCGCACTAAACAGGATAAGAAAACACGGCTGGTTCATACCCTGAACGGCTCGGGGCTGGCTGTTGGCCGTACTCTGGTTGCGGTGCTGGAAAACTATCAGCAGGCAGATGGTCGCATTACTGTGCCTGATGTTTTACGCCCGTATATGAATGGCGTTGAAATCATTGGCTGAGCATGCCTGACTGACTAAACCCGGCGCCAGCCGGGTTTTTTTATGCCCGCTGTTTTCAATATCCCGTCTGATTAGAGTGAAATTGATTACAAATAAACATTATCGAAAGCAGATGGGCCGTAATGCTTAAAAATCTGTCTTTTCATAGAGATAGCATTTGAGGTCCTGATGCCCTGTCGGATTGTAACCCACTGAAGATTAGTAAATTAAATGGTTGAGCAGCAAAATGTGCTGCTGATAAATGGCACCCATTGACTTTAAAAAAGCCAATGGCAAACTGCGCGCAATTTCCCTTTATCTGTTCTGGTTTTGATCCCCTATGTCAACCTGGTCACGCCCTGTGATTTTGCTGCTTTGCGGCCTGATGTTAATGACCGTAGCCATCGCCGTACTGAATACGCTGGTTCCACTGTGGCTGACCCATGACTTACTGACAACCTGGCAGGTGGGCATCGTAAGCTCCTCTTATTACACCGGTAATCTTGCAGGCACGCTGCTGGCTGGCTGGTTGATCAGACACTACGGGTTTAATCGCAGCTATTACCTGGCAACCGGACTCTTTGCTGTCGCCACGCTTTGCCTTGCCACGCTGGAAGGCTTCTGGGCATGGAGTTCGCTGCGCTTTATCGCGGGCGTGGGCTGTGCGCTGATGTGGGTGGTAGTTGAGAGTGCATTACTCTGCAGCGGAACGGTGCGTAACCGCGGCCAGCTTCTGGCGGCCTATATGATCGTCTACTACCTGGGCACGGTGGCCGGTCAGTTGCTCGTCAGCAGACTCTCAACAGAGCTGCTGAGTGTGATCCCCTGGGTCACGTCGCTGGTGTTCTGCGCAGTATTGCCGCTGGTCTTTACCCGTGTCTCTGCCAGCGCTGAAGCGGCGGAGCCCGCACCGGCCCGCATCTGGCCTATGTTGCGTCGTCGCAGTTCGCGCCTTGGCATTAATGGCTGCATTATCTCCGGCATCGTTTTAGGTTCACTTTACGGTCTGATGCCGCTTTACCTGTCGCATCAGGGAATGAGTGATGCTCACGTCGGCTACTGGATGGCGTTGCTGGTCAGTGCCGGGATTGTGGGGCAGTGGCCCATCGGTCGTCTGGCTGACCGCTTTGGTCGCATGCTGGTGCTGCGGGTGCAGGTCTTTGTCGTCATTCTGGGGGCGATGGCGATGCTGGCCAATGCTGCGATGGCACCGTCACTGTTTGTTCTTGGCCTGGCGGGCTTTACGCTCTATCCGGTAGCGATGTCCTGGGCCTGTGAGACGGTGTCACATCATGAGCTGGTTGCTATGAATCAGGCGCTGCTGCTGAGTTATACCGTCGGCAGTCTGGCGGGACCGGCGATGACCTCTGTTCTGATGCAGAATTACTCTGATCGCTCGCTGTTTATCATGATTGCGACGGTGGCGCTAATCTATCTGGTGATGCTGCTGCGTAAAGCGAATCATCATGCCACGCCAGTGGCGCATGCCTGATCGCGGAATAACAAAAAGGGAGCCACTGGCTCCCTTTTCTGGCATTAAATGGCTCAGTACATGACTTCGTGTCCGTAGCTGGCAAGAATATTTTTTACCCGCTCCATTGTCTCTTTCTTCGGCGGCTTCACGCCGTCCAGCTTGTACTCTTCGCCCATTGCAATCCATTTGTGCTTACCCAGTTCGTGGTAAGGCAGCAGTTCAATCTTCTCAACATTCTCCATGTCGCGGGTGAATTCACCCAGTCGGTGCGCAGTATCATCATCGTCGGAATAGCCTGGCACCACGACAAAACGAATCCAGGTGCGTTTGCCTTTTTTCTGCAGGTAGCGGGCAAAGTCCAGCGTGCGGTGATTCGACACGCCCACCAGAATCTGATGGATATCGTCATTCATCTGCTTGAGGTCGAGCATCACCAGATCGGTCACGTCGAGCAGTTCATCGATCACCGGATCATAACGGCGGACAAAACCGTTGGTGTCGAGACAGGTATGAATGCCTTCCGCTTTGCAGGCACGAAACCAGTCGCGCACAAACTCAGCCTGAAGAATGGCTTCGCCTCCGGATGCCGTGACGCCACCGCCAGAGGCGTTCATGAAATGGCGATAGGAGAGCACATCCGCCATCAGGGCTTCGACGCTGATCTCTTTGCCACCATGGGTGTCCCAGGTATCTCTATTGTGACAGTAAAGGCAGCGCATCAGGCAGCCCTGGAAGAAGGTAATGAAGCGGATGCCGGGACCATCGACGGTACCGCAGGATTCAAACGAGTGGATACGACCGTTAACTGACATTGCGATGTTTTCTCCAGTGAGTCTGCCGGGACAGACGGCGCAATCTCTGTTGCGCTCAGGGCAGGAAATCGATTCTGGTGGGAACCTTCACCGAGATGACCACCAGAACAGACTTTTAAATAAAAGGCTCCGCGAGGAGCCTTTTTAAGCGGGTAGGGCGGTGATTACAGTGACTGAGTAAAGGTACGTGTAATCACATCCTGCTGCTGCTCTTTAGTCAGCGAGTTAAAGCGAACAGCATAACCGGAAACGCGAATGGTCAGCTGTGGATACTTCTCAGGGTGCTCCATCGCGTCCAGCAGCATTTCACGGTTCATCACATTGACGTTAAGATGCTGACCGCCTTCGATGCTGGCTTCATGATGGAAGTAACCATCCATCAACCCGGCAAGGTTGGTTTTCCGCACGTTATCATCTTTACCCAGCGCATTCGGCACGATGGAGAAGGTGTACGAGATACCATCTTTCGCATAGGCAAACGGCAGTTTCGCAACGGAGGTCAGTGACGCTACCGCACCTTTCTGATCGCGACCATGCATCGGGTTAGCACCTGGTCCGAACGGTGCGCCAGCGCGACGTCCATCCGGGGTATTACCGGTTTTCTTACCATATACCACGTTTGACGTAATGGTCAGAACAGACTGAGTCGGTACGGCATTGCGATAGGTGGTCAGCTTCTGGATTTTCTTCATGAAGCGTTCAACCAGATCGCAGGCCAGGTCATCTACCCGCGGATCGTTGTTACCAAACTGCGGATATTCACCTTCGATATCGAAGTCAATCGCCAGGCCATCTTCGTCACGGATAGGTTTCACTTTGGCGTATTTAATCGCGGAAAGTGAATCCGCCGCTACAGAGAGTCCCGCAATACCGCATGCCATGGTGCGATAGACGTCCCGATCGTGTAAGGCCATCAGTGCCGCTTCGTAGCTGTATTTATCATGCATATAGTGAATGATGTTCAGCGAGGTCACATACTGTTTTGCCAGCCAGTCCATGAAGTGATCCATACGCTCCATGACGGTATCGAAATCGAGCACGTCGTCGCTGATTTTGTCGCCTTTCGGGCCCACCTGCATTTTCAGTTTTTCATCAACCCCGCCGTTGATTGCATAGAGCAGTGTTTTCGCCAGGTTGGCTCGCGCGCCAAAGAACTGCATTTGTTTGCCGACAATCATCGGGCTGACGCAGCAGGCAATGGCGTAGTCATCATTGTTGAAATCCGGACGCATCAGGTCATCATTCTCATACTGCAGGGATGAGGTGTCGATAGAGACTTTAGCGGCAAATTTCTTGAAGTTAATCGGCAGTTTTTCTGACCACAGAATGGTCATGTTCGGCTCAGGTGACGGCCCCATGGTGTAGAGGGTGTTCAGGAAGCGGAACGTACTTTTTGAGACCAGCGTACGGCCATCGACGCCCATACCGGCCAGTGATTCAGTGGCCCAGATGGGGTCGCCTGAGAACAGCTCATCATATTCAGGCGTGCGCAGGAAGCGGACCATGCGCAGTTTCATCACCAGATGGTCAATCAGTTCCTGAGCCTGTTCTTCTGTCAGCTTACCGGCTTTAAGGTCGCGCTCAATGTAGACATCCAGGAAGGTGGATACGCGACCGAAAGACATCGCAGCGCCATTTTGTGATTTAACGGCGGCCAGATAGCCGTAGTAGGTCCACTGTACCGCTTCGGCAGCATTGGTGGCCGGGCCGGAAATGTCGTGGCCATATTTTGCCGCCATCTCTTTGATCTGCGCCAGCGCACGGTGCTGATCGGAAATCTCTTCACGCAGACGAATGGTCGCTTCGAGATTTACACCATTCTCCAGATCGTTCTGCAGTGAGGTGAACTGCGCGAATTTATCCGCCATCAGGAAGTCGATGCCGTAAAGGGCTACACGACGATAGTCACCGATGATACGTCCGCGACCATACGCGTCCGGCAGACCGGTCAGAATACCGGATTTACGGCAGCGCAGGATGTCTGGTGTATAGACGTCGAACACACCCTGGTTGTGGGTTTTACGGTACTCGGTAAAGATTTTTTTCAGCGAAGGATCAAGCTCACGGCCATAAACTTTGCATGAGCCCTCTACCATCTTGATGCCGCCGTAAGGAATAATGGCGCGCTTCAGGGGAGCTTCAGTCTGCAGACCGACGATTTTTTCCAGGGGCTTGATGATGTAGCCAGCGTCGTGAGAGGTGATGGTTGAAGCAAGATCGGTGTCAAAGTCGACTGGCGCGTGGGTACGGTTCTCAATTTTGATGCCTTCCAGCACGCTTTCCCAGAGTTTAGTAGTGGCTTCAGTCGCACCCGCCAGAAATGACTCATCACCTTCATAAGGGGTGTAGTTCTTCTGAATGAAATCGCGCACGTTGACGCTATTCTGCCATTCGCCTTCAGCAAATCCTTCCCATGCTGTGGCCAGTTTTGCATTAAGTTCGGTCATACTATACCTGCCTTAGATGAAGAGACTGTTACGGTCAGGCACAGCGGATGGGCTGTGCCATCAAAAAATAGGTTTAATGTACCGGGTCATCTTTGCGGAGATAGATCACCCAGTAAGTCAGACCAACCAGAACGCCGCCGCCAATAATGTTACCCAGGGTTACGGGAATCAGGTTGTCGAGAATAAAGTTAGTGACAGTCAGTGAGTGAAACTGTGCTGCTGTCGCCCCCGCCGCCTGCCAGAACGCTGGTGTCGCAAAGTCGCGGATAGTAATGGCATAGGGAATCAGAAACATGTTAGCGATGCTGTGTTCGAAACCGCTGGCCACAAACATTGAAACGGGCAGAATCATCACCACCAGCTTATCGGTCAGGCTGCGGCCTGAATAACTCATCCAGACAGCGAGACAGACCAGCAGATTAGCTAATGTGCCCAGGCAGACCGCTTCAATGAAAGTGTGGTGCATTTTGTGATCGGCGGTCTGCAACACATTTAGTCCCCAGGCACCGTTATCAACCATATGCTGCCCGGCAAACCACATCAGGGTGACAAAGAAGAGGGCTCCGCCCAGGTTACCGACATAAACGTTAATCCAGTTACGAGCTAATTGACCCCAGCTAATACGTCCACTGGCTTTGGCCACGACGATTAACACCGTTGATGTGAAGAGATCGGCGCCACATACGACGACCAGCATCAGACCGAGTGAGAAGCAGATACCCCCAATCAGTTTGGCTATGCCATAGGGCATTGTGCCGCTTCCGGTGGTGGCTGTGATATAAAAAACGAATGCGATCGAGATAAATACGCCAGCGGTTAACGCCAGAAAGAAAGTGGTAAAGGGGTGTTTGGTGGCTTTATAAATCCCGGCATCTTCAGCAACTTTCGCCATTGCGGCCGGAAGTAATAGATTAAAAGGGTTGTCAGTTTTCACACTAACTTACTCCAGAAGTTGTCTGAAAAAATAGTAACAAAGGAGTATAAGCAAGTAATTGATGTGGATCATGTTTGCCAGAACGGTAACCGTTTTGTCACAGGAAAACCGAATGATTTTTTTGTAATTTATTGAATTTACTGCATTAAATTTTTTTTAAAATATGCAGGATTATTTTAATGTCAGGTCTGTGATTGCCTGTCCGGAATGACGTTTGTAATTGATTGGTCATCCGCATGTTAAATAAAACAATGGGATGTTGCGGGATAGAGATTTAATGCAGCTAATGTGTCATGAAAAGAAAATAGCATGGCACCCGGTAAATGCAGTGCCATGCCGGATCGACTATCGACCCGCTGACGTGTCAGGAATTACGCGTTTTTCCAGTAGTGGCGTTTGGCGGTTTGCAGTTTTTCATAAGCCGCAAGCAGAGACTGATGAGCCGGGAATGCCAGCAGTTCATCATCAACTGCCTGAAGTCCGTTAAACGGATGTTCACCACTGATGGCGGCCGAGGCGGCTTCCACTGCGCTTTCACCATACATCCGCGTGAAGGCATGGTGGTATTGCAGCGGGTCACGCTCATCTTCCATTGCTAATAGCAGCAGGGTCTGCAGGCAGCGGTAGTAATTTGCCCGCTCTGGCGTAAAGACAGAGCTGTTAAATTCCATTGTCCACTCTGTCCAGATCAGGGCCTGCTCCAGATCGCCACCCGCCAGGGCCAGCATTGCCTTTAATTCACCGATACGCAGCGTTGACCAGCCGTTATCTTTACCGGTGGCCAGACCCAGCAGCTCGCGGACGCGGGTAAAGTCGTCGAAACCTTCGTCATCCAGTTGCCCGATTAAATCGAGATACTCTTCCGGATTCCAGTTGCTGTCAGGCAGCGCCAGCAGGGTTTCACGTATGCCCGCTCCCATGCTGTTATTCGCCAGGAAGAGGTCTTCAGCCGGATAGATATCAGACATGCCAGGCACGATGATGCGACAGGCGTAGACACCCAGATGCTCATAGTCAGCGATATAGACTTCCTGATCTTCTGAAGCAAAGATCGCCATTAGTGTGGCAAACTCCTCTTCAGTACTGCCTGCGAAGGACCAGTCCACAAAGGGATAGTCAGCCGTCTCTTTAAACAGATCCCAGGAGATCAGGCCGCTTGAATCAATGAAATGGGTTTCAAGGTTGGCATGTTCGGCCACTTCTTCATCATCGAACGTCGGTGGGGTAAACACATCCAGATCTTTCAGGCTGCGGCCCTGCAGCAGCTCGGTGACGGTACGCTCGAGCGCAACGCCAAAATCGGGATGCGCCCCAAAGGAGGCAAAGCAGGTGCCATTGGCCGGGTTAAACAGCACCACGCAGATCACCGGATATTTACCGCCCAGGGAGGCGTCGTAGGCGAAAATCGGGAAACCTTCCGCTTCAAGACGGGCAATCGCTTCGATCACGTCAGGGTAGCGCTGCATTACCTCATCCGGGATCGCCGGCAGGCTGATAGCTTCAGCAATAATGCGGTTTTTGATGTAGCGCTCAAACACCTCAGAGAGCCCCTGAACACGCGCTTCATTGGCCGTGTTACCCGCCGACATGCCGTTAGAGACATAGAGGTTACCAATGATATTCATTGGAATATAAACGGTTTGCTGATCGGACTGGCGGGTAAACGGCAGAGCACAGATACCCCGTTCAGCATTACCGGACTGCAGATCGATTAATCCGGACGCCGTCAGCGCATGGTCTGGATCGTAAAACGCGTGCAGACGCGGGTCCAGAATCCCCTCGGGTAAGGATTCATCCTCAGGGACAGCAAACCATTTTTCATTGGGATAGTGAACAAAATCGCCGTTCGCTATCTTTTTTCCGAGCCAGAAGTCAGCAAAGAAATAGTTCGTTGAGAGACGCTCAAAATATTCGCCCAGCGCGGAGGCCAGCGCCGCTTTTTTACTGGCACCTTTGCCGTTGGTAAAACAGAGCGGGCAATCGCGGTCGCGAATATGCACAGACCAGACATGGGGAACAGGATTCAGCCAGGAAGCTTCTTCAATATTAAAGCCAAGGTCCTGCAGCTTGTTCTGGAAACGCGCAATGGAGTCTTCCAGTGCGGCATCTTTGCCCGGGATAAATGTTTGCGTCATAGTGCCGCTCTCTCAGTTGTCATAGGGTGCGTAAAGCGCGCCATGATACGGATTTTGCCTGAAGACCGCTATCAGGGCGGGATAAATTTACCGCCGTAGTTTTTCATTACTTCGCTTTACAGGCCAGACGCACTTTTACCGCGCTGAACGACGCCTCACAAAATTTCGTGAAGATTTGCATTGGTAATATAACATCCGGCGCGGCAGAGTCAGAAAATGTGACCGCCTCCTGATTTATGATTGCAGCTATCAGAATGCAGTGATAAAACCGGATGATTATTCATAACCGTTCGATATGACAGTGGTGAGGGGAAATGACGCAGGTTTATAATTTTAGCTCTGGCCCGGCGATGCTACCGGTAGAAGTGCTCCGTCGTGCAGAACAGGAACTGACGAACTGGCGCGGTCTGGGTACCTCTGTAATGGAGATCAGTCACCGCAGTAAAGAGTTTATTCAGGTGGCTGAGGAAGCCGAACAGGACTTCCGTGATCTGCTAAAAATCCCGGCCGGTTACAAAGTTTTATTCTGTCATGGGGGCGCACGTGCGCAGTTCGCTGCCGTGCCGGGCAATCTGCTGGGGTCAGCGACAACGGCCGACTATGTTGATGGCGGTTACTGGGCGCACAGTGCCATTAAAGAGGCGGAAAAGTATTGCTCCCCGCGTACGCTGGATGTCAAAACAACCCGTGACGGTAAACGTGCCATTCTGCCGATGCGCGAATGGGCCGTCAGCGAAGCGTCCGCTTACCTGCACTACTGTCCGAATGAGACCATCGACGGCATCGCTATTGATGAACAGCCCGATTTTGGCAGCAAAACCGTTGTCGCTGACTTCTCCTCTACCATTCTTTCACGTCCGATTGATGTCAGCCGTTACGGTGTGATCTATGCCGGTGCGCAGAAGAATGTGGGCCCGGCCGGTTTGACGCTGGTCATCGTACGCGAAGATCTGCTGGGTCAGGCGCACAGCTCTGTTCCCTCTATCCTCGATTACAAAGTTCTGGCCGATAACGATTCCATGTTTAACACGCCACCGACTTTTGCCTGGTACCTTTCGGGTCTGGTGTTTAAATGGCTGAAGGAGAAAGGCGGCGTAGCTGAAATTGATCGCATCAATCAGGCAAAATCTGACCTGCTTTACGGTGTGATTGATGGCAGCGACTTCTATCGCAATGATGTAGCGACAGAAAACCGCTCGCGGATGAACATTCCTTTCCAGCTGGCCGATGCCTCACTGGATGCGCTGTTCCTGGAAGAGTCATTTAAGAATGGATTACATGCGCTTAAAGGACATCGTGTAGTAGGGGGTATGCGCGCCTCTATTTATAATGCGATGCCGCTGGAAGGTGTTAAGGCCCTGACTGACTTCATGGTCGATTTTGAACGCCGTCACGGCTAACCGATAAGATATCAGCGCTGATGCTGATGCCAGACCTCGTCCTGCGACGAGGTCTCTGTATTTTTTGAGGATTTCGTTTCACATGCAGGACTCCCTGACTCTCCAACCGATTGCGCGCGTCGACGGCACGGTAAATCTGCCTGGCTCCAAGAGTGTTTCCAATCGTGCACTGTTGCTGGCTGCACTGGCAAAAGGCACCACCCGACTCACCAATTTACTCGACAGCGATGATGTAAAGCACATGTTGAATGCGCTGACAGCACTGGGCGTCAGCTATACCCTTTCAGACGATCGTACCGTGTGTGAAGTGAAGGGGAATGGCGGCCCGCTGCATGCCACACAACCGCTGTCGCTGTTTCTGGGTAATGCCGGAACCGCAATGCGCCCGCTGGCAGCAGCGCTCTGCCTGGGTCAGCACGATGTCGAACTGACCGGCGAACCACGCATGAAAGAGCGCCCAATCGGCCATCTGGTGGATGCGCTTCGTCAGGGTGGGGCGACCATTGAGTATCTGGAAAACGAACACTATCCGCCGCTGCGTTTACGCGGGGGGTTTACCGGCGGTGACGTCAGTGTGGATGGCAGCGTCTCCAGTCAGTTCCTGACGGCACTGCTGATGACTGCGCCGCTGGCGCAGCAGGACACCTGCATCACCATTAAAGGCGATCTGGTATCGAAACCCTACATCGACATCACACTCAATCTGATGCAGTGCTTTGGCGTCGACGTTGAAAATCAAAACTATCAACGCTTCCTGATCAAAGGTGCGCAGCAGTATCAGTCGCCAGGCGATTACCTGGTCGAAGGCGACGCCTCTTCTGCCTCCTATTTCCTGGCCGCCGCTGCGATTAAAGGCGGAACGGTTCGGGTGACCGGTATCGGACGTGAGAGTGTGCAGGGTGACATCCGTTTTGCCGACGTGCTGGAAAAGATGGGCGCGCGCATTGAGTGGGGCGATGACTATATTGCCTGCACCGCCGGAAAACTGCAGGCGATCGACATGGATATGAACCATATCCCGGACGCGGCGATGACCATTGCGACCACGGCACTGTTTGCAGAAGGGACAACGCAGTTACGTAATATTTATAACTGGCGGGTAAAAGAGACCGACCGGCTGAGCGCGATGGCTACTGAACTGCGTAAAGTGGGCGCAGAGGTCGAAGAGGGCCATGACTACATCCGCATCACGCCGCCAGCGACACTGATTCATGCGGATATTGGCACCTATAACGATCACCGCATGGCGATGTGTTTTTCTCTGGTGGCGCTCTCTGATACCCCAGTAACCATTCTTGACCCAGGCTGTACGGCAAAAACCTTCCCGGACTATTTTGTGCAGCTCGCGAAAATCAGCCAGCGTGCCTGACAGACCTTCTCCGGTGCGTTCCCGCACCGGATTTTTCCTGATTTAATCTGGCCTTACTTGCCCGGATATCCTCTTGTTTGACTAAATTTTCCTAACCGCTCAGTGCGAAAGGGTAACCAAGCACAGCTATGCAGCGTATAATGCTAACCATTAATGGTGGCCGACAGGCCAGAGCACGCAGCAACAGGAGGGAATAATGACAGTAACTGCCCCGGTCATAACTATCGATGGGCCAAGTGGCGCGGGGAAAGGAACCCTGTGCAAAGCCATGGCAGAATCGCTGCAATGGCATCTGCTGGACTCCGGTGCTATTTATCGCGTGCTGGCGTTAGCCGCATTGCATCATCAGGTGGATATCGAATCGGAAGAAGCGTTAGTGCCGATTGCCACACACCTTGATGTGCGCTTTGTCTCTCAAAAGGGTGAAATGCAGGTCATACTGGAAGGTGAGGATGTCACTGGCGAGATCCGTACGCAGGAGGTGAGCAACACCGCTTCCCGTGTCGCTGCGTTTCCCCGGGTGCGCGAAGCCTTACTGCGCCGCCAGCGTGGTTTCCGCGAGATGCCGGGTCTGATTGCAGATGGCCGGGACATGGGCACCGTGGTTTTCCCGGATGCGCCAGTGAAAATTTTCCTGGATGCCGGCCCGGAAGAACGCGCCCGGCGCCGTATGCTACAGTTGCAGGAAAAGGGCTTTAATGTTAACTTTGACCGCCTTTTAGCCGAGATAAAAGAACGCGACGACCGCGATCGTAACCGCGCTATTGCGCCTCTGGTCGCCGCTGGCGATGCACTGGTATTAGACTCGACTGAGATGTCTATCGACCAGGTTATTGAAAAAGCGCTACACTATGCCCGCGAAAAGCTGGGCATCCCGGCTTAACTGAATTAATAACCCTGTACCACGGATCCGGTGCAGGGCATGTGAAACAACCCCATCCGACATGAAGTCAGATGGACGTTAAATTGAAGAATCCTGAAGATTATCAATATGACTGAATCTTTTGCTCAACTATTTGAAGAATCCTTAAAAACAATCGAAACC
>Ga0308172_1000323_pt1 | contig 72367 bp, 48 predicted proteins | sample PhyGR2_FD_202134 | JGI IMG/M metagenome (GOLD analysis project Ga0308172, IMG submission 202134) | Phyllosphere microbial communities from UC Gill Tract Community Farm, Albany, California, United States - DLSLSG.R2 | ecosystem: Host-associated > Plants > Phyllosphere > Unclassified | place: USA... | reverse complement strand
GCGGGCCCTCCGGCTCGGGCAAATCCACCCTGATCAAGTGCGTGAACGCGCTGGAACCGTTCCAGAAAGGCGACATCGTGGTCGACGGCACTTCCATCGCCGACCCGAAGACCAACCTGCCGAAACTGCGCTCGCGCGTGGGCATGGTGTTCCAGCACTTCGAGCTGTTCCCACACCTGACCATCACCGAAAACCTGACCATCGCGCAGATCAAGGTGCTCGGCCGCAGTAAGGAAGAAGCCACCAAGAAAGGCCTGCAATTGCTTGAGCGCGTCGGCCTGTCGGCACACGCCCACAAGCATCCTGGCCAGCTCTCCGGTGGTCAGCAGCAACGTGTGGCGATTGCCCGCGCCCTGGCCATGGACCCGATCGTCATGCTGTTCGACGAACCGACCTCGGCCCTGGACCCGGAAATGGTCAACGAAGTGTTGGATGTAATGGTGCAACTGGCTCAGGAAGGTATGACCATGATGTGCGTGACCCACGAAATGGGCTTCGCCCGTAAAGTGGCCGACCGCGTGATCTTCATGGATGCCGGCAAGATCATCGAAGACTGCCCGAAAGAAGAATTCTTCGGCGACATCAGCGCCCGCTCCGAGCGCGCGCAGCAGTTCCTCGAGAAAATCCTGCAGCACTAAGCAATTAAACCCGAGCCAGTGTGGGAGGGGGCTTGCCCCCGATAGCTGAGTGTCAGTCGGTACATCTGTACTGAGCCACCGTCATCGGGGGCAAGCCTCCCTCCTACATGGCAAGCTCTGGTTGACCCAAGGCATCTGTGATGAAATGCGACCCCAACCAATTTCGCGCCGCACCGCCATCACTTGCCGTGAAACCTCGCCTGATTCGCCAGTTGTTCCTGCCGCCGTTGATCATCGCCCTGATGATCGGCCTGGGTTACATCGGTTTCTGGATCAGTGAGTACTATGGCATCCGCACCCTCAGCGACAACGGCGAACGCCAGTTGGAGCTGCATGCCCGTACCGTCGAGAGCGAGATCAGCAAATACACCTACCTGCCCAGCCTGCTGGAGCTGGAAACCAGCGTCTCCACGTTGCTGGCCGACCCGAATCAAGAAACCCGCAAAGCCGTCAACGATTACCTCGAAGGCCTGAACCGACGCAGCCGCAGCCGAGCCATCTACGTGATGGACACCACTGGCCGCGTACTCGCCACCAGTAACTGGCGCGATGCCGACAGTTACCAGGGGGAAGACCTGTCCTTCCGCGCGTATTTCCAGAACGCCGTGCGCGGCCAGCCCGGCCGTTTCTACGGCATCGGCAGCACCAACGGCGAGCCTGGCTACTACCTGGCCCATGGCCTGGAGGAGCACGGCAAAATCATCGGCGTCGCCGTGGTCAAAGTGCGCCTCGAAGCCCTGGAAGAGCGCTGGCAGCGTGCGCGTCTCGAAGCGTTCGTGAGCGACGAGAACGGCATCATCATTCTCTCCAGCGACCCGGCCCGTCGCCTCAAGGCCGTGCGTCCACTGAGCGACGAGGTCAAAGAACGCCTCGCCCACAGCCTGCAATACTACTGGGCCACCTTGAACGAGCTGGAGCCCCTGGCACGCGAGCGTTTGAAGGAAGGCACGGAAAAACTGACCTTCCCGGCCAACAGTGAAGTGGTCAACGACGAGCACGAGGTCAGCTACCTGGCGCAATCGCGCCCGCTCAATGACACACCCTGGAGCTTCACCCTCCTCACCCCACTCAACGACCTGCGTCGCGCAGCGATCAATCAGGGCATCCTGGTGGCGGTCGCCTTCGGCCTGGTGGCATTCCTGCTGATTGCCTGGAACGAGCGACGCAAGGTCATCGCCACTCGCCTCGCCGCGCGGGAAGCCTTGCAGGAAGCCAACAGCCAACTGGAGCGGCGGATCGCCGAACGCACCGCCGACCTGCGCGCCAGCAACGAACGGCTCAAGGGCCAGATCCGCGAACGGCGCCAGGCCGAAGAAACCCTGCGCCGCGCCCAGGATGAACTGGTGCAGGCCGGCAAACTGGCGGCCATCGGCCAGATGTCCACCAGCATCGCCCATGAATTGAACCAGCCGTTGGCGGCGCTGCGCACCTTGTCCGGCAATACCGTGCGCTTCCTCGAACGCGGCGCGCTGGACACCGCCAGCACCAACCTCAAGACCATCAACGAACTGATCGACCGCATGGGGCGCATCACCGCCAGCCTGCGCTCGTTCGCCCGGCGTGGCGACGACCAGGGCCAGGCCAGCCTGGTCAAGGCCGTGGACGCCGCGCTCCAGGTGCTGAGCGCGCGTCTGGACAACCTGCCACTGACCTTGCACCGTGACTTTACCGACACCCAATTGCAGATCGATCAGACGCGCCTGGAGCAGATCCTGGTCAACCTGATCGGCAACGCCCTGGATGCCATGCAGGCCCAACCGGCGCCCGAACTGTGGCTGGAGGGCAGCAGCGCCGAGGGCAAATACCGCCTGCAGGTGCGCGACAACGGCCACGGCATCGACCCCGAGGCGCGCAAACATTTGTTCGAACCGTTCTTTACCACCAAACCCGGCGAACAAGGCCTGGGCCTGGGCCTGACCCTGTCGGCCAGCCTGGCGGCGGCCACCGGCGGCAACCTCGCCGTGGAACACCCGCCCAGCGGTGGTACGGCCTTTGTCCTGAGCCTGCCATTGGCGGGCGCTCACCCCACTGAGTCGACATGAATACAGACCCCAACGACCTCACCGTCCTGATCGTCGAAGACGACCCCCATGTGCTGCTCGGTTGCCAGCAGGCCCTGGCGCTGGAAGACATCAACAGCGTGGGGGTGGCCAGCGCCGAGGAAGCCTTGAAGCGCGTCGGCGAGAACTTCGCCGGCATTGTCATCAGCGATATCCGCCTGCCGGGCATCGACGGCCTGGAGCTGCTCACCCGCCTCAAAGCCCTGGATAAAAGCCTGCCGGTGGTGCTGATCACCGGGCACGGCGATATTTCCATGGCCGTCGGGGCGATGCGCAACGGCGCCTATGACTTCATGGAAAAACCCTTCTCCCCCGAACGCCTGGTGGACGTCGCCCGGCGCGCCCTGGAGCAGCGCGGGCTGGCGCGGGAAGTCTGGGCGCTGCGCCGTCAACTGGCCGAACGCGACTCCCTGGAAGGCCGCATCATCGGGCGTTCGCCGGCCATGCAGAACCTGCGCGAATTGATCGCCAATGTCGCCGACACCTCAGCCAATGTGTTGATCGAAGGTGAAACCGGCACCGGCAAGGAACTGGTCGCCCGCTGCCTGCATGATTTCAGCCGGCGCCATGCCCACCAGTTCGTCGCCCTGAACTGCGGCGGCTTGCCGGAAAACCTGTTTGAAAGCGAGATTTTCGGCCACGAAGCCAACGCCTTCACTGGCGCCGGCAAGCGGCGTATCGGCAAGATCGAACACGCCCATGAAGGCACGCTGTTCCTCGACGAAGTGGAAAGCATGCCCATCAACCTGCAGATCAAACTGCTGCGGGTGTTGCAGGAACGCACCCTGGAACGCCTCGGCTCCAACCAGAGCGTGGCGGTGGATTGCCGAGTGATTGCCGCGACCAAGTCCGACCTGGACGAGCTGAGCCGCGCCAGTCAGTTCCGCAGCGACCTGTATTACCGCCTCAACGTAGTCACCCTGGAGTTGCCGCCACTGCGCGAGCGCCGCGAAGACATCCTGCAATTGTTCGAACATTTCCTGCAGCAGTCGTCGCTGCGCTTCGACCGCACCGCGCCGGAGCTGGACAACCAGACCCTATCCAGCCTGATGAGCCACGACTGGCCCGGCAACGTCCGCGAACTGCGCAACGTCGCCGAACGCTTCGCACTCGGCCTGCCCGCATTCAAGAAAAGCGGCGCCAGCAGCGGCGGCCAGGGGTTGGCCTTTACCGAGGCGGTGGAAGCCTTTGAGCGCAATTTGCTGATGGACGCCCTGCAACGCAGCGGCGGCAACCTGACCCAAGCCAGCCAGGAGCTGGGAATGGCCAAGACCACGCTGTTCGACAAAGTCAAAAAATATGGGTTGAGTCACTGATGGATCTGTTTCTGAAGGCCGCCCTGGGCGCGGCGGTGGTGCTGATACTCGCCGCGCTGGCCAAGACCAAGAACTACTACATCGCCGGGCTGGTGCCGCTGTTCCCGACCTTTGCGCTGATCGCCCACTACATCGTCGGCAAAGGCCGCTCGGTGGAAGACTTGAAGACCACCATCCTGTTCGGCATGTGGTCGATCATTCCCTACTTTGTGTACCTGGCTGCGTTGTATGTGATGGTCGACCGGATGCGCCTGGAGGCCTCTTTAGCCGTGGCGGCGCTGGCTTGGCTGATGGCCGCCACAATCCTAGTGAGTATCTGGGTACGCATCCATGCCTGACCGGACCCGGTCAAAAACTGTGGGAGGGGGCTTGCCCCCGATAGCTGTGTGACAGTCAGCTCATCTGTAACTGGGCCACTGCAATCGGGGGCAAGCCCCCTCCCACCTTTGAAAGTCATTGACTGGGCTGGATCAACTGAATCCCTAACTGACTGGCATTAGGGCAAGCCCCCTCCCACAGTTTTATCCCGGTTGAGTCAGCGGACTATTTTGTCGACCTGGATGCCCAGCTTCTTCAGGCGATACCAGAAGCTGCGCTCGGAAATCCCGATCTTCGCCGCCGCCGCGGCCTGTACGCCATTGCTCTCCTGTAACGCCGCCAGGATGTAGGCTTTCTCGACCTCGGCCAGCGCCGCATCCAAGTCCTGGGGAATGCCGGGGCCGTCGCTGAGAATCGTCGCCACGCCGCCCTCGCTGGGCTTGGAAGCAAACAGATAGCCTGGCAAATCGATGTCTTCGATCACAGGCGTGGCTGCCACGATGGTCGCGCGCTCCACGCAGTTTTGCAGTTCGCGGATATTGCCCGGCCAGTGATAGGCCGCCATGGCCTGCAAGGCCTCTGGGCTGAAACCGGTGATGCGTTTGCCGGCGGTGGCGCTCAGGGTCTGGGCGAAATGCCGGGCCAGGGGCGCGATGTCTTCCACCCGCTCGCGCAGGGCCGGTAGCGGGATCGGGAACACATTGAGGCGGTAATACAGGTCTTCGCGAAACTCTTTATTGGCCACTGCGTCCAGCAGGTTTTTATTGGTGGCGGCGATCACTCGCACGTCCACCTTGCGCTCGCGCGGGTCGCCCACCGGCTCAATCACCCGCTCCTGCAAGGCGCGCAGGATCTTGGCCTGCAAGGCCAGGGGCATATCGCCTACTTCATCGAGAAACAACGTGCCCTTGTCGGCCTGCTGGAAGCGCCCGACCCGGTCCGACACCGCGCCGGTGAACGCGCCCTTGCGATGGCCAAACATCTCGCTTTCCAACAAGCCTTCGGGAATCGCCGCGCAGTTGACCGCCACGAAGGGTTTGTCGGCGCGGCTGCCGTGCTTGTGGATGGCGCGCGCGACCATTTCCTTGCCGGTACCGCTCTCGCCAGTCAGCAGGATGGTGGCGCTGCTGTCGCGCACCGAATCCACTGCCTGGAGCACCTTGCGAAACGCCGGGCTGTCGCCCACCAGGCTGTCGAACTGCGCGTGCTCATCCAACTCGGCGCGCAGGCGTGCGTTGTCGCGCAGGATGTCGCGAAACTGCAGGGCTTTGGCCACGGTGATATCGAGTTCGTCGATATCGAACGGCTTGGCGATGTAGTCATAGGCGCCGTTACGCATCGACTGCACAGCGTTTTTCACTGTGCTGTAGGCAGTCATCACGATCACCGGCACCTGAGGGTAGCGCGTTTTGATTTCCGCCAGCAGCGCCGCACCGTCCATGCCCGGCATGCGCCAGTCACTGATCACCAGATCGATGTCTTCCTGCTCCAACACCTTGAGCGCGTGCAGGCCGTTGCCGGCGGTGAACACCTGAATGCCGTTCTGGCCCAGGGCCGAGGCGAGCAAATCACACAGCTTGGGCTCATCGTCGACTACTAATACGTTATGCGTCATGACTGTCCTCGTCGTCTTCGCCCCGCGCCGGAATGTACAGGCTGAAGGTGGCGCCGGCCTCTTTCTCACTGGCGCATTCGATGCTGCCGTCGTGACTTTCCATGATCGAATAGACCTTGGCCAGCCCCAGCCCCGTGCCCGAAGCCTTGGTGGTGACAAACGGCGTGAAGATACGCTCGATCATCTCGGCGGGAATACCTTGGCCGCTGTCGGCAATGCTGATGACGGTGTTGTCGCCCACGCTGCGAATGCCCAAGGTCAAACGCCCGCCGTCGGGCATGGCGTCGATAGCGTTGATGATCAGGTTGAGGCACGCCTGTTTGAGTTGGCGGGCATCGGCATACAGCGTCGCCCCCGGGGCCTGGTCGTCGATCTGCGCATCGATGTTATGGGTGGCCAGTTCCGGCGCGCAGAAGCCGAGGATTTCCTCCACCAGTGCACGCGCCGGTTGCACCACGCGCAGCGGCGGGTTGGGCTTGGCAAAGTCGAGAAACTCGGTGATCAGGTCATTGATGCGGCTGACTTCACTGATCACATATTCGAGGTGGCGCTTGTCGGCGTCCGGCAGGTCGGCGCGGCGGTGCAGCAACTGGGTGGCGGTCTTGATGATGCCCAACGGGTTGCGGATCTCGTGGGCCAGGCCCATGGCGACTTCGCCCAGGGCATGCAGGCGGTCGCGGCGCCGCAATTGGGCTTCGAGCTGGTGCAATTCGCCCAAGCGCTCGGTCATGTGGTTGAAGGTGCTGCTCAACTGGGCCAATTCGTCGCCGCCGCTGACCTCGACGCGGTGCGCATAATCGCCTGAAATCACCGCGCTGACGCCCTGGGACAGATCCCGCAGCGGCTTGGTCAGGCGTCGCGACACCAGCACCCCGGCCGCCAGGGACAACGCCGAGCTGAGCACAAAGATCAGCACGAACAAGTTGCTCTGGTTGACCAGCCCCACCAGGCTGGTATGGCGCAGCAACCCGCTGAAAATCACGCCTTGCAACTCGCCGGCGTCGTTGAAGATCGGCCAGTACAGGCCGCTGTAGTTATGGGTGAACTGCTCGCTGGGTTGGCGCGTGCTGCGCATCGCGGTTTCGACGTCCTTGGGGATGCGCGAGGGGTGATCCTCAAAGCGTTGGGTCGAAAAGATTTCCGAGAAGCCGTCCGGGTTGGCCAGGTACAGGCGCAGGTCTAGGGAGTGCACATCGGCCACGCTGGTGAGGAAGCTGCTGTCCAGGTAGGTGCCGACCAACAGCACATAGTCGACGCCCTCCTGGGTGGTCTCGAAGGTGGAGACCACGATGCCGGTGGACACACCGCCCACCTGCACGGTCTGCAATACGGTGTTCCGGGCCAGGCTGATCTGTTTGACGATGTCGTCGGCGGCGGTGCTGAACACCGGTTTGTTGTCACTCACGCGGATCAGCGCGACCACATCGATGTCGGTGGCATCGGCTATGTCCGCGGTCAGACGATCATGCTTGGCGGCTTGCCTGCTCTCTGGCGGACTGGTGTAGCGCAAGAACAGTTTGGCCATGCGCGCGTTGTCGTGAAGGATATCGCCGATCTCGTCCTTGACGATCTTGGTCGACTCCTGCAGCCAGATGCGCACGTTGCTGTCGAAAATTTCCGACAGCGTGGTGGCGGCCAATTCCGCCGCAATCATGGTGGGGATCACGCTAACCAACCAGAACGCCAGCACCAGCTTGCGCTGGACACTCCAGCGCGAAATGGCAAACGGACGGGCTTTCTGGCGGGTCTTGGTGATCATCGGGTTTCGCTTATTGCGGCAGCCATGGCAGGGTCGGAACGATCCGGTCGAATAAACAGTTTTACCAGCGCGAGCAGGCCGTTGACCAGGCGGTTGCGGTGTCGGAAGAACACCTGGTTGCCCTGGAACTCGCAGCCCAGGCGCAGCTTACTGGCATACCCGGCCTGCCCGCACTCGTACGCTGCAATTTTGTGTTGAATACAGTAGTCGACATTGGTCAGCCAACTGCGAAAGTACAGGTTGTGGTCGCGGGTGAAGGCGACGTCATGCCCGAAGAACTTGTCCACCAGCCGATGTTCGTCCCTGAGCATAAGGTTGAACGCCACCAGTTGCTCGTCCACCCAGTACAGCACACACACCGCGCGCCCTTCGAGGCGTTCGAGCACGCCGGTGAAATAGCCGGCGGGCAAGCGTTCGAACTGCAATTCGGCGCGGGTAAGCGTGGCTTCGTACAGCCTCATGACCTCGGGCAGCACATCATCGATATTGTCCCGCCACTCGACCCGCGGCCCCGGCGCGCGCAGCTTGCGGCGCAGGTCCTTGCGCGTGGATTTGCCCAGCGAGCCGAGGTAGGCGTCCACCGAGCCATAGGGCAGCGGCAGCACGCCGGTGGGCAGGCTCGGCATGCTCTGGAAACCGGCGGCGCGGCAACTTTCGCGCCAGTGCGGGTCATGGCTGGGGGCATCCTTGACCGCCAGCAGGCCGATGCCGAGGTCATCGGCGTCCTGTCGCGCGGCGTGCAACAGGTGCTTGAGCAACAGCGGTCGGCGCGCGGCCGGCACGTCACTGGCAAACCCGACGTCGCAGCGCTCGGCCACCGGCGAGCCCACCGCATACAACCCCAACTGCAAAGCCCCGGGCCACACGCGTTGCAAGCGCGTGGTCAAGCGCTTGCCGACACCGGACACAGTGGTGTCGAGGCGGTAATGGGTGATAAAGGCCGGCGCCACGGCCACCAGCGTTCCATTGTCGTACACGGCCAGGTAGCGCCATTGAAAATCCTCGATGGCGGCGTTTTCCACGGCGACGTAATAATCCCAGTCCTCCAGCGCACCGGGAAAACAATCGTTCCAGGCACTGCGCTGGAGCGCCCGGATGGTTGCAAAGGCTTGGGTGGTGATCACGTGTTCCCCTTTTTTGGCTGAGGATCTAGTTGGGTCAGGTCGCTTGGTGAGCAGGCTTGACCTGCTCACCAACAAGAGCTTGCTTGGCGCACAGCCCGCTCAGCACAACAGTCCCATTAACCACAACACGCCAACACATCATCGTTCGCCCGTTCGCGGATGAAAGCGGCGCTCAGTTCGATCACCCGCCGGTATTGCAGGTCGACGGTGATCATGTGGTAGCAGTCGTCCAGCAGGATCTTGGTCACCGGCCCGCCGAGGTGGCGTTCGACGTAGTCGGCGTTCCAGCGGCTGGTGATATCGTCTTCGATCGAATGCAGCACCAGCGCCGGGACGTTGATCGACGGCATGCGTTTTTTCACCACGGCGTTCATCCAGTGCAACTCGCGCACCGTCACCCCTTCCATGGTCAATAACCCCGCCTCGCTGCTTTCACCCTCCTTCATCTGCCGCTCGACGATTGCCCGTAACCGTTGGTTCTTGATGCCGTAGGGCGGCTTTTCAGTAAAACGGAACAGGCGCACGCCGAACGGGATGCGGATCAGCAACGGCGTGATGAACGCCATTTTGCTGATGCTCCAGCCGTCGTACTTAAGGGTGGTGGAATACATCAGCAGCCCGGCGACCTGGCCCGGATGCTCCGAAGCCAGGTACATCGACATCACCGCGCCCATGGACAAGCCACCGACGAACACTTGCCCATGCCGCTGGCGCACCTGCACGAAGGTCTTGCGCACGCCTTCGTACCAGTCGCGCCAGCCGGTGGCCTGCAAGTCGCTGTTGCCGCCGCAGTGCCCGGCCAGGGTCGGCACGTACACCGTGCACGTACCGTCCTTGGCCAGGCCCTTGGCGACCTGGCGCAATTCGTTCGGGGTGCCGGTCAGGCCGTGGATCAACAGGACCCCGACCGGACCGTTGCCGAGCACGAAACCGGCATCACCTTCACCGAGGTCGAACCCGTGACTGTTCACCGGTTGGTCGCCCGTACCAGCAGTTGTTCCAGCAGCTTGAGGCCCAGTTCGATTTCCGGGTAGCTGATTTCCAGGGACGGCGCCAGGGTGATCACGTTTTTGTAGTAACCGCCCACGTCGAGGATCAGGCCGAGTTTCTGCCCGTCGACCACCATATCGCCCTTCATGCCTTCCTCGACCATGTAGTCCAGGGTTGCCTTGTCTGGGGTGAAACCGTCCGGGCCGCAGATTTCGCAGCGCAGGGCCAGGCCCAGGCCGTCCACGTCACCGATGATCGGGAAACGCTTCTGCAAATCCTGCAAACCTTCAAGGAAGAACTTGCCCTTGGCCATCACCATCGCGCCGTAGTCGACTTCGTTGGTCATCTTGAACATTTCCAGGCCCACCGCCGTGCCCAGCGGGTTGGAGGCGAAGGTGGAGTGGGTCGAGCCTGGCGGGAAGATCTTCGGGTTGATCAACTCTTCGCGAGCCCAGATACCACCCAGGGGGTTGAGGCCGTTGGTCAGCGCCTTGCCGAACACGATCACATCGGGCTGCACGTCGAAGTGCTCGATCGACCACAGCTTGCCGGTGCGGTAGAAGCCCATCTGGATTTCATCGGAAACCAGCAGAATGCCGTGCTGATCCAGCACTTGCTTGAGTTCGCGATAGAAGTTCATCGGCGGGATCACGTAACCGCCGGTGCCCTGGATCGGCTCGACGTAGAACGCAGCGTATTCGCTCTGGCCGACTTTCGGGTCCCACACGCCGTTGTATTCGGTCTCGAACAGCCGCGCGAATTGCTGCACGCAGTGGCTGCCATATTCTTCCTTGGTCATGCCCTTGGGCCCACGGAAGTGGTACGGAAACGGGATGAACTGCGCGCGCTCGCCAAAGTGGCCGTAGCGGCGACGGTAGCGGTAGCTGGAAGTGATCGACGAAGCACCGAGGGTGCGCCCGTGGTAACCGCCTTCGAAGGCGAACATCAAACTCTTGCCGTTGGTAGCGTTACGCACCACCTTCAGGGAGTCTTCAATCGATTGCGAACCGCCGACGTTGAAGTGCACGCGACCGTCGCGACCGAACTTGTTCTTGGCGTCCACCGCGATCATTTCCGACAGCTCGATCTTGCCCTTGTGCAGGTACTGGCTGGCGATCTGCGGCAGGGTATCGATCTGCTGTTTCAGCGCGTTGTTCAGGCGTGGGTTGGCATAACCGAAGTTGACCGCCGAGTACCACATTTGCAGGTCGAGGTAGGCCTGGTCTTCGGTGTCCCACACGTAGGAGCCTTCGCAGCGGCTGAAAATGCGCGGCGGCTCGATGTAGTGGACGGTGTCCCCGTAGGAGCAGTACTTGGCTTCTTTATCCAGAAGCACCTGGTCTTCGGCGGTAGCGATGCGGATATCAGACATGATGGAAGAGTTCCTGAGAGTCGGTAGCAAAGGAGGTGGCGTTGGCGGCAAGGCTCTGCGGGAGCCGCGCCAGCAATGCGGTCACTTCGGCGAAGGTGTCGAAGCGCGCGTGGGGGATGGCGTTGGCGGTGCAGTACTCGGCGAGGCTGCCCTTGGCGAACACGAAGTCGGCGGTGGACGCCACGCACATGTCGGACTTGCCGTCGCCGATCACCAGCACCCGCTTGTTGCCTGGCGTGGATTTGCACTTGCAGTTGCCGGATGCAGCGCGGCAGGCATCGCTGGAATACGGAAAGTCGATGCGCCAGCTGTTCTGGTCGACCTGGCGCAGGCGGTTGGCGAGGATCGGCAGCAAGGTCACGTAGTTGCGCGACAAAATCCGCGCGATGCCTTGCTCAATGCCGTCGCTGACCACTTCCAGGCTCGCCCCCAGGCCGAGGACGTGATCGACGAAGTCCGGAAAGTCCGGGTCGATCTCGACGCTGTCGAAGTACGCCAGCAGCTCGCTGGGCGTGGCTTTGATCAGCGCCAGTTGGCGGCTCAGGCATTCGCGTGAACCGATATGCCCGTCCAGCCATTGCTGCTCGATGGTTTCCCACTCGGGGCCGGCGAAGCGTTGGAGGACGTTGTCGATGACATCGGTGGGCGTGATGGTCCCGTCGAAGTCACACACGATATGCCAGTCAATCATCTGCGTTTACCTTGAAGAGGGCGCGCTGCATGCGCTTGCACCAGGGGTAGAGCAGAGACTGTGCCAACTGGCCATCACCCCGTGGGGCCGGGGCTTTGCTCGGGGTACGTAGGTGATAAGTGTCGTGGAAGCTACAATTTTTGTAGCTTGCTACAAACAAGATGAGTGCTTGCACGGCCGCCATGCTTTGCGCGTTCATGCGCGGGTATTCAATCAAGGAACAGTGACCATGTTGAGGATCACCCGCGCGGCATTTGCCGGTTTACTTGGCCTGTGGAGTGTCTCCAATGCCGCGTTGGCCGACGGCATCAGCGGTGAAGTCGGCGCCGGCCTGAGCTACCAGCCCCACGACCCGACCGGCAGCCGCTACGAAACCCGGCCCGTACCCTATGTGGACCTGGACTGGGGCAATGTCAGCCTGAGCACCGACGACGGCCTGACCTGGAGCGTGTTGAACACCCACGGTTTCAGCGCAGGGCCGTATATCAATTACCTGCAAGGACGTACTTCCAACGGCTCGCTACAGGGCCTGCGCAATGTGTCGGACATGGCTGAGATTGGTGGTTTCGTGCAGTACGCACCGGCTGATTTCTGGCGGGTCTACGCCCAGCTGGGCCAGGCCGTCGGCGGCGGCCACGCCCAGAGCGGCACGTTGGGCAAACTGGGTGGCGAACTGGGCTACCCGCTGGGCGGCGGAATCATCGGCAGCAGCGGCCTGGTGGCGCATTTCGCCGACGCACGGCAGACCAACACGTTTTTCGGCGTGGACGACCACGAGGCCGCCGCCACCGGGTATCGCCCGTACAGCGCCAGCGGCGGCTTCCAGAATGTGACGCTGACCCAGAGTTTCGAATTCCCCCTGGCGCCCCACTGGTCCCTGTTGACCAGCGCCAGCTGGGTGCACTTGGTGGGCTCGGCGGCGGACAGCAGCATCGTCAAGCAGACTGGCGATGTGAACCAGGGGCAGGTGCAGACGGCGATCAGCTACAAGTTCGACTGATTCAATGTGGGAGGGGCTTGCCCCTCCCACCCATGAACATCGGGGGCCAAGCCCCTCTACCATCAGTTCTCTTCGCCTTCGGCCAACAGGGCGATGCCGCCAATGATCACTGCAACCCCCACCCAGTGCAGCAGGCTGATATGTTCCCCCAGCCCCAGCCACGACCCCAACAGCACCACCACGAACACCAGCGAACTCAGGGGAAAGGCCAGGGACAAACTGCTGCGCCGCAGGATCAGCATCCACACGAAAAACGCGCCGATGTAGCAGGCAATCGCCGCCAGAATGCCAGGGTTATGCGCGACTTCCACCAGCCACTGCCAATTGAAATCCATCTGCCCCAGCTGATCGCCGGCGATCTTGGTAAACAGCTGGCCGGCGCTCTCGGTGCAGATCAGCAGGGCCCACAGCACCACCGTGCCCAAGCGTTCGTGCAGCCAACCGGCATTGACGTTCTGCGTACTCATGCCTGCCCTCCTCCAATCGCCACCAGCATCACCCCTAACGTGATCACCAAGGTTCCCAGCCAGCGCCGGCGGCTGACGGTTTCCCCCAGCACCAGTTTGCCGACCAGCACCACGCCGCAATACGCCAGCGCCGCCGCCGGAAACAGCAAGCTCAGCGGCGCGCGGGACAAGGCTTCGAGCCAGACGAAAAACTCGATAACATAGGCACCGATTCCCGCCCACAACAACGGCGCATTGAATACCTGCCCCCAGAACGCATTCAGGCGAAAGCCGCCCTCCAGCTCCGGCAAACGGTCCAGGCCCATCTTGAAACACAGCTGGCCGATCACATCGAGCACGATGGAAAACGCCACCAGCACCACTACGGTCAGGGTCACGGGAACAACTCCTCAAACAGTTCGATCAGGGCTTGATTGGTCGCGGCATTGCGCTGCAAGTCCTCAGGGCTCCAGCGCTCGGCGGGGGGTTGATCGGATTTGGCCTCCCAGCGCTTGAATGCGTTACTGAACGCTGGCGTGGCAAACTCGCCGCACACGTCGATGCCGATAATGCGTTTGCGCGCGGCCAAGGCGCGCAAGGCCTGGAGCAAGTGGGTCAGGCGCATGCCGCCCTGGTCCCAGTTGGTGGCTGCGTCTTCGCTGGCCAGCACGTCTTTATCAACGGTGATCCACACCGCTTCGGTGGGCAGGCTGCTGATCATCTCCTCAAGAAATGCCGTCCAATCCAGCTCCGCCAGGTTGAGCCAATACAGCTGGTCTTCACGCTGCTGATGCCCGGCGCCATCGCCGATCCGCCCCCACACTTTCGACGGCGCATGCTGCCAGGGAAACAGCTGTAACTGCCCACGCCTGAGGGCCCCCAGATTACCGCCGCGCAGTTGCGGGTTATGCAGGTCGTCACTGCATGGGCCGAGGGTGACGATGCGTTTGATCGCCGGCATTTTCAGCGCACGGTTGACCCAGGAGCCGCAGTGACGCTTGGGTGCAAAACGCACCCAGTCGGGGTGATTGTCAAAGTGGATCAGGCTGACCGGCTCTTTCAAATCGGCCAAGAACGCCGGGGTGAGGTGGTGATAATCGCCGGAGCCGATAAACAGGATTTCCGGTCGCGCGTCGGTGGGCCGAGGCCGCTGGGCCAGACGTTCGACGAAGCGCTTCCAGGTATTTGCGGTGGACCACAGCCGCAGTTTGGGGCCCAGGTCCAGCAGGTCGATACGCGTGGCCTGGCCGCTGGCCAACCGCCGGGCAATCGGCGCCTGCGCAGTGAGGCTGTGGTCAAGATCAAGAATATTCAAGGCAGTGTTCCCCTAAGGCTTTAGGGGGTCAATGCAAGGCGCGGGCCAGCACTTACTCCAAGCACACTGCCAAACCCTGTGGGAGAGGGCTTGCCCTCGATAGGTGGTTGGAGCGCTACAAGCGCTGACTGACACTCAGCCATCGAATCGTCGCAGCGCCCCTCCCACCTTTGGAGAGGGGGCTCTAGTTTTTGGCTTCGTTGATGATCTGGCGAATCGCGCCCACAAAGGCTTCGGCCGGTTGGCCACCGCTCACGGCGTATTGGTCGTTGAACACGATGGTGGGCACCGAACTCACGCCCCGGGAAATCCACAGTTGCTCTTGCTCGCGTACGTCGGCGGCGTATTCGTCGCTAGCGAGGATCTGGGCCGCGCGCTGGATATCCAGGCCGACGCTTTCGGCGATGATCGCCAGGGTGGCGTGGTCGGAGGGGTTCTGCTGGTCGGTGAAGTAGGCCTTGAACAAGGCTTCCTTGAGGTTGTACTGCAAGCCTTCAAGGCCGGCCCAATGCAGCAGGCGATGCGCATCGAACGTGTTGTAGATGCGGCTCTGGCCGTCGGTGCGAAAGGCAAAGCCCAACGCCGCGCCCAGATCGCGGATGCGCGCGCGGTTGGCCTGGGACTCTTCGGCGCTGGAGCCGTATTTCTCGGTGATGTGTTCGACGATGTTCTGCCCTTCGGCCGGCATGTTCGGGTTGAGTTCGAACGGCTGGAAGTGGATCTCGGCCTGTACCTCGGCGCCCAGTTGGTCCAGGGCGTCGGTCAGGCCGCGCAGGCCGATGATGCACCAGGGGCAAGACACATCGCTGACGAAATCGATTTTCAGGGGAGTACTCATGCTAGGCAACCTCGCAGGCCATATGCGCCATAAAGGTTGCACCATACACCAATGTCACAACACCTTCGAAGGCGCCACGGGCTCGATGCGTGCCCAGTGTGCGGCATCCTCGCGATGGGCTTGCAGATACGGCAGCACCGCCGTCAGCAGCGGCGCCTTGAACGCTTCCTGAAACCGGTGGGCCATGCCTGGGATCAGCTTCAACTGGCTACCCTGGATATGTGCCGCCAGGTGCACGCCGTGCATCACCGGCAGCAACGGGTCGGCGGTGCCGTGGACCACCAGCGTCGGCACGCGCAGTTGGTTGAGCAAGGGCACGCGGCTGGGTTCGGCGAGGATCGCCATGATCTGGCGCTTCACGCCTTCGGGGTTGAACGCGCGATCATAGGACAGTGCCGCCTGGTGCAGCAGAGCCTGGCGATCGTCCTTGATATTCGGGCTGCCCAGTGCCGCCAGCAGATCGGCCTGTTGCTCCAGAGCGACTTCGCGATTGGGCGCGCTGCGCCGCGACAACAACTGCACAAGCGCCGCGTTCGGCGCCGGCAGCCCTTCGGCGCCGGAGCTGGTCATGATCAGGGTGAGGCTCTCGACCCGCTGCGGCGCCATGGCCGCCAGGTGCTGGGCGATCATGCCGCCCATGCTGGCGCCGAGTACGTGAAATTGCTGGATCTGCAACGCGTCCATCAGGCCCAAGGCGTCGTCGGCCATATCGGTCAGGGTGTAGGGCGCCGCCACCGGCAGGCCGAGCTTGTAGCGCAGCACTTCAAAAGTCAGGTTGGCGCTGGCCGGCGCCTGGCGCCAAGTGGACAGGCCGACATCACGGTTGTCGTAGCGGATCACCCGAAAGCCTTGCTGACACAGGGCGACTACCACTTCATCCGGCCAATGGATCAGTTGACCGCCCAAGCCCATCACCAACAACAAGGCCGGGTCCGAAGCCCGGCCGATGCTTTGATAGGCAAGGCTCACCTGATCCAGATCGACCGTTTGGGTCGGGACGTTGATATCGCAACGGGAGGCCGCAAAAGACGGCAGGCCGAACAGCAAGGCGGCCAATAAAAACAACACACGCATGAAAAACACCAAAACGCAGAACCCCAGTAGAGCGCGAGTCTGATGAAGTTTGTTCAAGTGCGCTGCCACAGTTCCATGACAGTTTGATGAAGAGTGCCCGGCGGTCATAGTCGACATGCTTAGCAACATGAGCCAAACTCACGCCATCGCACTTCAACACAAATTACCCTCATGGAGAGCCCGTGCTCGAAATCCGTCACTTAAAGACCCTGCACGCCCTGCGCGAAGCCGACAGCCTGGTGGAAGCCGCCGAGCGCCTGCATTTGACGCAATCGGCGCTGTCCCACCAGTTCAAGGAGCTGGAGGAGCGCCTGGGCATGCCGCTGTTTGTGCGCAAGACCAAACCGCTGCGCTTCACCAGCGCCGGCCTGCGCCTGCTGCAATTGGCTGATGCCACCCTGCCCTTGCTGCGCGGCGCCGAGCGCGATATCGCGCGCCTGGCCGGCGGCACCGCCGGGCGCTTGCACATGGCGATCGAATGCCACAGTTGCTTCCAATGGCTGATGCCGACCATCGACCAGTTCCGCGACGCCTGGCCGGAAGTCGAGCTGGATTTGGCCTCCGGTTTTGCCTTCGCCCCGCTGCCGGCCCTGGCCCGTGGCGACCTGGACCTGGTGGTGACCTCCGACCCGCTGGAGCTGCCGGGCATCACCTATGTACCGTTGTTCACCTACGAGGCGATGCTGGCCGTGGCCAACCAGCATGCGCTGGCGAACAAGTCGTATATCGTGCCGGAAGACTTGCTCAGCGAAACCCTGATCACCTACCCGGTGGAACGCGACCGCCTGGACATCTTCACGCGCTTTCTGGAACCGGCCGACGTGGAACCGGCCCAGGTGCGCACCTCCGAGTTGACGGTGATGATGATGCAACTGGTGGCCAGCGGCCGTGGCGTGTGCGGCATGCCCCATTGGGCGCTGCATGAATACAGCTCGCGCGGCTACGTAAAGGCCAAGCGCCTGGGTGAGAAAGGGTTGTTCGCGACGTTGTACGCCGGCATTCGCGCCGACATGTTGGATGCGCCGTATATGCGCGACTTCCTGCTGACGGCCAAGGACACGTCGTTTTCCACGTTGGACGGGGTGAGTGCGGTGCGCTGATGGGGCGGGTCTGCCGACACAGCGTTACTGGCCAGCCGTCAGGATTTGTGTAGATGCCTATGAGCATCGGGGGCAAGCCCCCTCCCACCGTTGATAGTCATTGCCTGGGCTGGATCACATGGCGCACCACCGCGCAGTTTGCGGCATGCCAATCCACATGCCCTCCTCAGTACTAACTGAAAGAACCGTCTAAAAATGCGGGAGGGGCTTGCCCCCTCCCACACTGGTCTCAGTTAACACCGAGTTCGCGCCACATGTGGATTTTGTCGAAGTAGTCCTCCCCCACTCGCACCGCCAGCGGTTCCAGGCCGTATTGGATAAAGCCACAGCGTTGGTACAGCGTGAACGCTGCGATGTTGCCGGCGGTGACGGTGAGTTGGATGACTTTAAGGCGCGGGTGCCGCCGTGCTTCGGCCAGCGCCGCTTCCACCAGCCGGCGGCCCAGCCCCTGTTGCTGGGACGGCGTGGTCACGTACATGCCGAACAACGTGACCTTGTGCCGCGCCTTTTCCCGGGGTTCGAAGGCCAGGCCGACAATCCCGGCCAATCGCTCGCCATCAAAACCGCCCAGCAGGCGATCAAGCGGGTTGTCGAGGCGCTTTTGCCACCAGCTCAAGGGCATGGCGGCGCGTTCGGCCACGCTGGAGGTGAATGCCTGGGGGTAGGTGTCGTAAGCCTCCAACATCAAGGCCCGATAAGCCTCGGCATTCTCGACCCCAAGCGCACGGATCAGCATAGGCGTCAGGCCGGTGTGGCCAGGGACGAGCGATAGAACGGCAGGATCAGGTCACGGGTCAGGGGCGCCAGGACCAGGCCGCCGTCACCGGCCGGGTCGATCCAGCGCACTTCCTCGATCTCGGCGGCGGGGGCCACGGGTACGTCGATGTTGACCTGGAACAGCTCGGCTTCCACGGTGCAACCCGGCTCGTTAGCCGCCGGGGCCGAGAAGTGGCCCAGGTAGGCCGCCGCTTCAGGGTCGATACGCAGGTTCAGTTCCTCGAACAGCTCACGGGCCAATGCTTCGGCGGGTTGCTCGCCGGCGTCGATCTTGCCGCCCGGTTGCATAAAAGCCTGGGTGCCGCGCTTGCGCACCAGCAGGGTCTGGCCGTCGTCGCCGATCAGGAGGGCGGCGGCGATGCGGATAGTGGTGGACATACGATAAAAACCTTGCATTCAAATCAGTGAAAATCACCGCCCAAGGCTCACGCCTCGTCCGGTTCCTTGATAAAGACGCTGTACTTGGCCCCCTCCATCGCCTCGAACGCAATCAGCTTGTCCACCAGCGGTAAGTTCAGCACCTTGCCAGCGTTGAGCAGCAGCATGCCGTTGTCGGCGTTGAGGTTACGCGCCAGGATCATACCGTCCTGCAGTTCGCGGGTGGTCAGCACCTTGACGGTCGGGTCGCCCAGGGTCACGTCGCTGAGGAAGGTGGCGCAGGCCTGCACAAAGCCCTCGATCAACTCTGGATCATACAGACGCCCGGCGTATTTGCGGATGAACAACAGCGCTTCGTCGCTGTTCATCTGCCGCTCCAGGATCAGGCCTTTTTGCAGTTCGATAAAGTCCACCGCCAGTTTCAGCAGGCGCGAACCGAAGGGAATCGCATCACCCTTGAGGTGATCGGGAAAGCCGCTGCCGTCCCAGCGCTCTTGGTGATGGCGAATGATCCGCGCGGCATCTTTCATCGGTTCCAGGGTCATCAACAGCGATTCGCTCTGGGTCGGATAACCGCGATAGCGCTCACGGTCGGTGCTGTGCAGCTTGTCCGCCGGTTCCATCAACATGCTGTCGGTCCAGCTCAGCTTGCCGATGTTGTACAGCGCGGCCGCCATGGCCAGATCGCGGGCACTGGACTCATCGATGCTCTGCGCTGCGCAATACACGCGCACCAGTTCGATCAGCGCGCGGTTGGTTTGCTTGCTCTTGGGCAAGCGCAGGTTGGCCAGCAGCGAAAACACTTCGGTGCCGGTCACGTAGCTGCGCTTGAGCTCGTCGTAGGCCAGGTCGAGCATATCGGCGGTCTGCTGCAACTCGCTGGTGCGCGCCGCCACGCGTTTTTCCAGGGTGGCGTTCAATTGCTTGAGCTGCTCGTTCTGAACCTGGGTCAGACGTTCCAGGCGCTGATGCTCCAGGGTCTGGCGCAAGACCAGCTGCAGTTCTTCGTCGTTCCAGGGCTTGCTGATGTAGCGGTGGATCTGCCCTTCGTTGATCGCCTTGACGATCGTTGGCAGGTCGGCGTAACCGGTGAGCAGGATGCGGCTGGTGCCGGGGTACAGTCGATGGACCTCGGCCAGTAACTGCGCGCCGTCCATCCCCGGCATACGCGCGTCGCTCATCACCAGGTCGATGGGTTGGGCGGCCATGATGTCCAGGGCCTGGGCGCCGCTGCCCGCCAGCACCACGTCGAAAGGCTGGCCGCGCAGCAGGCGGCGCAGGCTGTTTAGGATCGACTCTTCATCGTCGACCAACAAAATCGTGGGTTTCGTCGCCAGTTGTTCATCCATGCCTACGCGCCTTCAAATTAAACGGAATTGAGCTAAATTGAACCGTCGTGCCAAGCCACTTTCCCTCGCCCGAGGCGCGGGGTCGATTTGACGCCAACTGGCCATCAATTTCAAGGTAGCTCGGCTATGCTGTCACAGTAGTCGGCCCCCCCAAGAAGTGAAACCAGGGAAGGAATCGTTATGCCGTCGAGCCTTTTGCCAGCGCGGAATGCAGACTCAACTCGGGCCAACCGCCGCATTCTGATCGTTGACGATACTGCGTCGATCCACGAGGATTTCCGCAAGATCCTGTGCGCCGACACCCACGCCGAGCCGTCTCTGGATAGCCTTGAGGAAACCCTGTTCGGCACCCCCGCGGCTCCCCGCCAGGTGTTCGAGCTGGATTCGGCCTACCAGGGTCAGGAAGCACTGGCACTGGTGAGCCAGGCCCTGGCCGCCAACGCCCCCTATGCCATGGTGTTTATCGATATGCGCATGCCGCCCGGCTGGGATGGCCTGCAAACCATCGAACAGCTGTGGAACGTCGACCCCAACCTGCAGATCGCGCTGTGTACGGCGTATTCCGACTATTCCTTCCAGGCCATCGAGGCACGGCTGAAGTACAACGACCAGTTGCTGATCCTGAAAAAGCCCTTCGACCACTTGGAGATCCGCCAGATGGCCAGTGCGCTGACGTGGAAATGGCAACTGGCTCAGGACGTAGCCCGCAAAGTGATCGGCCTGGAGCGCACCATCGAAGAACGGGTGCAGGAACTGCTGAAAGTCTCGCACCTGCTGCAATACGACGCGCTGACCGAGCTGCCCAACAGCACGCTGCTGGGGGATCGCCTGACCCAGGCCATCGCCCTTGGCCGGCGGCACGACACGCAACTGGCGGTGATGTTCATCGGGCTCGATCGCTTCAAACGCATCAACAATGCCCTGGGCTATCCGGTGGGTGACGAAGTGCTGCAACAGGTCAGCCACAGCCTGGTGGCAACGGTGCGCGACTCCGATTCGGTGTTTCGCTACGGTTCCGATGAGTTTGTGATCGTGCTCCACGACGTCCAGCACCCTCAGCAAACCCAACACATCGCCGACAAAGTGCTCAGGACCATCAGCGCGACGCGGCATGTGGCCGGGCATGACCTGAGTGTCACCGCGAGCCTGGGCATCAGCATCTACCCCAATGACAGTTGCAACGCGGTGGAATTGATCAAGCACGCCGAAACCGCCATGCACACCAGCAAGGAACGCGGCGCGAACGATTTCAGTTTTTACACCGAAGATATGAACCTGCGCGCCCAACGCCAGCAAAACCTGGAGAGCGCAATTCGCCATGCCCTGGAGCGCGATGAATTTGTACTGCACTACCAGCCCAAACTGGACCTCAGGTCCGGGCGCATCGTCGGCGCGGAGGCGCTGATACGCTGGTTTCAACCGCGCTCGGGGTGGGTCAGCCCGGCCGATTTCATCCCGGTGGCCGAGGACAGCGGCCTGATCGTACCGTTGACCCAATGGGTGCTGCGCCAGGCTTGCGAGCAGGCGCAAGCCTGGCGCAGCATGGGCTTGCCGCCGTTGTGCATGTCAGTGAATGTCTCGCCCATCGACTTTCGCCAGCGCGATTTCGTCGACAATCTGGCCGCGATCCTCAAGCAAAGCGGCCTGCCGCCCGCTCGGCTGGAGCTGGAAATCACCGAAAGCGTGCTGATGCAGAACGTCGATGAAACCGTGGACATCCTGCAAAAGATCAAGGCCATGGGCGTGCGCCTGGCGCTGGATGACTTCGGTACCGGTTACTCCAGCCTCAGTTACTTGCGGCGCTTTCCCATCGATGTGTTGAAAATCGACCAGTCGTTTGTGCGCGGCCTGAACGTAAATAGCCAGGACGCACAACTGATCAGCGCTATCATCGGCATGGGCAAAAGCCTGGAACTGAACATCATTGCCGAAGGGGTCGAGACCGTCGAGCAGCTGAACTTCCTGAAAGCCCAGCAGTGCGAAGAGGGCCAGGGCTTTCTGTTCAGCAAGGCCGTGCCGCCCAAGGATTTCGCGCACATGCTGCAAGTAGGCAGCGCCACACTGATGCCCATCCCATAGCCCCATGCCTGCAAGGAGTGCTCGCTTGAGCGAAGTCTCACGTTACCGTTTCGGCGTCATGCTGGTGTTGTGGTCGGGGCTGGTTCAGCCGCTGTCGGCTGCACCGTTGAATGAGGCGCTCAAACCGCTGCCGCCGGTGCCCACCCTGGACCCGGCCAAAGTCGAGCTGGGCCGCCGACTGTTCAATGAACCGCGCCTGTCGGTCAATAACACATTGTCATGCGCCAGCTGCCATCACCTGGAAACCGGAGGCGCCGACAACAAGCCGTTTTCCATGGGCTTCGACGGCAAGCCGGTGGCGATCAATACCCCGTCGGTGTTCAACGCCAGCCTGAATTTCAAACAGTTCTGGAACGGCCGGGTGGATACCCTGCAAGCCCAGATCGAACAGGTGGTGATCAGCCCGGCGGAAATGGGCAGCGACTGGAACACCGTGGTGCAGAACCTTTCCGCACTGCCCGACTACCACGCCGCGTTCAAACAGACCTACGCCGACGGCGTCACGGCCGCCAATGTGCAGAATGCCCTGGCCACCTACGAGCAAACGCTGCTGACCCCCAATTCGCGCTTCGATCAGTACCTGCTGGGCAACACCGAGATCCTGACGACCCAGGAAAAGTACGGCTACCAGCGCTTCAAGGATTACGGCTGTATCGCCTGCCATCAGGGCATCAATATCGGCGGCAATATGTTCCAGAAGTTCGGCGTGATGGGCGACTATTTCAAAGCCCGCGGCAACCCGGTCGAAGCCGACTTGGGCCGGTACCTGGTGACCCAGGACGAGGAAGACCGCCATGTGTTCAAAGTGCCGAGCCTGCGCAATGTGGCGGTGACCGCGCCGTATTTTCACGACGCCTCGGCCAAGACCCTGGAAGAAGCCGTCGACGTGATGTTCAAGTACCAGTTGGGACGTAATCCGAACCAGGAAGACAAAGACTTGATCGTGCAGTTTCTCAAGACGCTGACCGGTGAATGGGCGGGCAAGCCACTATGACGACTCAGTCGCGCCGTCGCTTTACCCAGGTCGTGCTTGGCCTGGTGACCCTGCTGCTCGCCTCGACTCTGGTGTTTCTGTACCTGAAGGCCGCTCGTGACCAGACCGCCAGCTACACCCAGTCGCGGGACTTGATCCGCCAACTGCAACAACTCAATGCGCAGTGGGACAGCGAAGTGCTCAAGGCCAGGATCGCGATCACCCACAACTATGATCCCCTGGTCACGCCCCTCACGGAGATGACGCGGATCTGGGCCGAATTGAACAGCCGCGACACCTACCACAACCCGACCGATCTGAGCAGTTGGCAGGCCACTCAAGCCGCTTACCAGACGGCAATGCAGGAAAAAGCCCGGCTGGTGGATCAGTTCAAATCCCACAACGCGGTGCTGCGCAATTCCCTGGCGTTCCTGCCAACCGCCGAAGACGACATCCAGGCCCAGTTCAATCGCCTTGACGACGAAGGTCGGCTGCAGTTGCAAGGCGTGGCCACCGACACCTACGACCTGCTGCTCAGCAGCCTGGAATTCGCTCAAGTCACCAGTGACGATCGGGCTGCCGACATCCTGGTGGGCCTGGGCAAACTGGCTACCAATAAGGAACAGCTACCGAGCGAATTCCAGGGCCCGGTGGAACTGCTGAGCAATCACATTTCGCTGATCCTGCGCGAACAACCGGTGGTCAACAACCTTCTTGAGCGGATTGCCGACGTGCCCGTGGCCGAACGTCTGGACGACCTGACCACCCACCTCGACCAGGACCAGCAGGCAGCCGACCGCATTGACCATCAGTACCACCGCTATCTGCTGATTTTCTCGACCTTGCTGGTGGCGATGCTGCTCTACCTGGCCGTGCGCCTGTTGCGCAGTTTCGCCGAGATCAACCGGGTCAACCGCCAATTGCAGGCCGCCAACGAAACCCTGGAACAACGCGTGGAGCGGCGCACCCAGCAGCTCAAGGATGCCCAGAGCGAACTGCTCGACAGCGCGCGCCAAGCCGGCATGGCCGAAATCGCGACCAACGTGCTGCATAACGTGGGTAACGTGCTCAACAGCGTGAACATCTCCGCCGACCTGGTCACCCGCAAACTGCGCAGCAGCAAAGCCCTGGGGCTGGGCAAGGCCATGCAGTTGATCAATGAGCACAAGGCCGACCTGGGTACCTTTCTCACTGAAGATGAGAAAGGCAAGCTGCTGCCCGGTTACCTCAACCAACTGGTGGACGCCATCGCCGTGGAGCAGCAGGGCATGACCGATGAGTTGGCGCAGTTGAGCAAAAGCGTGGACCACATCAAAGACATCGTCTCCACCCAGCAATCCTATGCCGGCGCCGCCACGCTGCTGGAGCCGGTGCATATCAGCGACCTGATGGAGGACGCCCTGCGCATGAACGCCGGCGCCTTGAGCCGGCATCACGTCACGGTGGTAAAGGAATATGCGCCCGTGCCGGAAATCCTCGCCGACAAACATCGCCTGCTGTTGATCATGGTCAACCTAATCAGCAACGCCAAGTACGCTATGTCCAATCTCAACGACCGCCCGAGGCAGATGACGCTCAAAGTCCAGGCACTGGCCGACAACACCTTGCAGATCAGCGTGAAAGACGACGGTGAAGGCATCCCCGCCGAGAACATGACGCGGATCTTCACCCACGGTTTTACCACCCGCAAGGAAGGCCACGGCTTCGGCCTGCACAGCTGCGCGCTGGCCGCCGTCGAAATGAGTGGCCAGCTCAGCGCCCACAGCGACGGGCCTGGCCTGGGCGCGATCTTTACCCTGACGATTCCCATGACCCCAGCCGGAAGTCCTGCATGAACCAGCCTCCCAATCGACGCATCCTGTTGATCGACGACACGCCGTCGATTCACGACGATTTCCGCAAGATCCTGATGCCGACCGTTGAGACCAACCAGGCTCTCGACGATCTGGAATCGGCGCTGTTCGGCGACACCGATAAACCCGAGGTCCAGGCGTTCGAATTGCACTCGGCCTATGGCGGCGAAGAAGGCCTGCAATTGCTCAGCGCGGCCATGGCGGACAAGCGTCCCTACGCCCTGGCGTTCGTCGATATGCGCATGCCTCAGGGCTGGGACGGCGCCAAGACCATCGAAGAGTTATGGAAAGTCGACCCCGGCCTGCAAGTGGTGGTGTGCACGGCTTATACGGATTACTCCTGGGATGACCTGCTGTACCGCCTCAAAGGCCATGATCGCCTGCTGATCCTGAAAAAGCCCTTCGACAACATCGAAGTGCAACAGATGGCCAACACGCTCTCCAACAAGTGGGACATGGCCCGCCGCGCCTCCTTGCAAACCAGCCACCTGGAGCAACTGGTGGCGCAACGCACCCTGGCGCTGACCCAGACCAGCGAAGCGTTGCAACTGGAAATCGACGAGCGCAAGCAGTTGGAGAGCCAACTGGTGCAGTCGGAAAAACTCGCGTCCCTGGGGCAACTGGCGGCCGGCGTGGCCCATGAGATCAACAACCCGGTGGGGTTTATCTCCTCCAACCTCAGCACCCTCGACAGCTACTTCAATCAGTTGCAGCAGATGCTCGATGCCTACCGGCAGGTCGAGGACAGCCTCGCCTCGGCCGAACAGCGCGATGCACTCAAAACCCTGCGCAATGAACTGGAGCTGGACTTTCTCAAGGAAGACATTCCCATCCTGATCAAGGAGTCCAAGGAGGGCATCGGGCGGGTGGTGCAGATCGTCAAGGACCTGAAAAACTTCTCGCGGGTCGACAATGACCAGACCTGGCAGTGGGCCAATCTGCAACAGGGCATCGACTCCACCCTCAACATCGTCGCCAGCGAACTCAAGTACAAGGCCGACGTGATCAAGCACTACAGCGCGCTGCCGGAAATCGAATGCCTGGCCTCGCAACTCAACCAAGTGGTAATGAACCTGGTAATCAACGCCGCCCAGGCCATGGGCCCCGAGCGAGGCACGATCACCATCAGCAACGGGGTGGAGGGCGATAACGTGTGGCTGGAAGTCGCCGATAACGGCTGCGGCATTGCGCCCGAAACCGTGCAGAAAATCTTCGATCCGTTCTTCACCACCAAACCAGTGGGGGAAGGCACGGGGCTGGGACTGTCACTGTCCTACGGCATTATCAAAAAGCACCACGGCGATATTTCCGTGCGCAGCGAGCCGGGCAAGGGCACGACGTTTCGCGTGGTGCTGCCGATTCGGCAGACGGCGGCCTGAGGAGCCGCCGTCCAGTCACGGCACAGCGCGCTCAGACCAGGTTCGCGAGGACCGACTTGACGGACTCGGGCGTCGACGCGTTGTGCTTCACGGCTTGCCCGTAGCCTTTGAAAATCGACACCACATCCTTGTTCGCCGCGCCTTCAATGGCGGTCCCCAGACCGTCCACCAAAGTCTTGTCCAAACCACTGACCAGCCCCTTTACCACACCGTCCAGGCCTTTATCCGCACCGGCCACGCCGCTGAGCATGTTGCTCAAGCCTGGGATAAACCACGTGTGCTGGGCAATGTCGCCAGCCAACTTCTGTAAGCCGCTCTTGTCCGTTGAGGCCTGTACCGTGGGCTGACCCAAGGCGGGCTGGTCCTGCGTACTGCTTTTGCGCTCCAGCATAGCTTTCATGAGAGGGTTATCGCGGATTCGCCGATCGTGAGGCGGCGAGGCTTCAGAAACCGTCGAAGATGTCGGCTGGGTAATGGCGGGCGTTGGGATAGCCGCCTTCATGGCTGGGACGAGAGCCGATTGCACAAGCGGATGGGTAAGGGCAGAACTTATATTCATGAGCGACTCACGGACAGAGGAGCGAATGGGATGCAGCGCTGGCGCACCCTGCGTTCCCCTAGTTGGTCGACGAGCACCGGGAAGTTCCATGCTCCAGGTGCCAACTGACCTTGAAACAATCTCAGAAAAGCGCGCACCCACCGCTCGTCTGAAACACCTGCAAAGCTGTTATTTCTGACAGTAGATACTCTGCCCTTCCCGCTCAAAACTTCAGGCAAGCAGCACGGTTGCTTGCCTGCGTCGTACCGATCGTGGTGCCTGGATTTCTACCAACATGGCATCATCGCTGTGCCGGCCGATGCGGCACGGCTGGCGTTCACCGCTGGGGTGGACATTGAAATGGCCAGCCAGACCTACCGACAGTACTTGTCCTCACTGGTGCGCGCGGGTCAGGTGTCTTTGGCCACCGTGGACGAGGCGGTGCGCCGCGTGCTCAAGGCCAAGCAACGCCTGGGACTGTTTGCCGACCCCTACCGCTACAGCGATCAAGCCCGGCAACGGGCCAATCTGCTCACACCGCAGCACCGTGCCTTGGCACGGGAGGCCGCGCAGAAATCCATCGTACTGCTGAAAAACACCGACGCGCTGCTGCCGTTGCCCAAGAGCCTGCGCAAGGTGCTGGTGGTCGGCAGCCTGGCCACGGACGCCGAAAGCACACTCGGGCCACGGCCAGGGGTGGGACTGGCCGCGGACTCCATCACGGTGCTGCAAGGCATTCGCAGCGCCGTCGACCCAGACACCGAGGTGACTTACCTGCCCGGTACTTCGCCCAACAGCGAACAAATCGAGGATTTGCGCTCGATCCGCCAGGCCGCCCGCTCTGCCCAGGTGGTGGTTGCCGTGCTTGGCGAAAGCGCCAACCAGAGTGGTGAAGCGCGCAGTCGCACGCATCTGGGCTTGCCCGGCGCCAAGGACGCGCTGTTGCGCGAGCTGCTGGCTACGGGCAAACCCGTGGTCATCGTGCTGATGAACGGGCGCCCGCTGGTGTTATCCGACACCGTTGCCCAGGCTCCGGCGCTGCTGGAGACTTGGTTTCTGGGCAGCGAAACGGGGCACGCGGTGGCCGATATTCTGTTCGGTGACGTCAACCCAAGCGGCAAACTGCCCATCACCTTTGCCCGTAACGTCGGGCAAATCCCCCTCTACTACGCCTATAAAAACACCGGTCGCCCGCCCAGTGGCGAGGGCCTGTACACCTCCACTTATATTGATTCACCGTGGACTGCGCTGTACCCGTTCGGCTTCGGCCTGAGCTACACCACGTTCAGCTACGCCACGCCACACCTCAGCGCCGACCGGATTGCCTCCACCGACACGCTGACGGTGCAAGTGAACGTCACCAATACCGGCCAGCGCGCAGGCAACGAAATTGTGCAGTTGTACTTGCGCGATGACGTCGCCAGTGTGACCCGCCCGGTCCGCCAGTTACGCGGTTTTCGCAAAGTCCACCTGGCCCCCGGTGAAACGCGCACCGTGAGTTTTACCCTGGACGCGCAGGATTTTGCCTTGCTCGACGAGCACTGGAGACCGATGGTCGAGGCCGGCCGCTTCAGCGTGTTCGTCGGGGCCGACTCGACCACCGACAACCAGGCGCGGTTCGAGGTCACGGACAGCCGCGTGCTGTCTGGCGCGGGGCCGTCCGGGCGGCCTTGAGTGCAAGCGGCGGTTGTCTGGGCCTTCGTTAGCGGCGCAGAATGCCGCACCGACCTGTAAGAGTCCGACCTCAAGGAACCCGTATGAGCCTGTCCTTGCTAAGCCGTTACGCCTTCTTTGCCGTGTGCGTCCTGTTCACCCTTGCCAGCCTGCCGTTCCTTCACTACGAGTGGGTGTGGCCGATCACGTTGGTCACCGGCGTGCTGAGCCTGATCGGCATTTTCGACCTGTTGCAAAGCCCTCACGCGGTGCGCCGCAACTACCCGATCCTGGGCAATATCCGTTACCTGGTGGAGGCCATCCGCCCGGAAATCCGCCAGTACCTGCTGGAGTCCGACAGCGACGCCCTGCCCTTCTCCCGCGCCCAGCGTTCGCTGGTGTACTCGCGGGCCAAGAACGAGACCGCCGACAAGCCCTTCGGCACCTTGATCGACGTGTACCAGTCCGGCTTCGAATTTATCGGCCACTCCATGCGCCCCGCTCCCTTGAGCGACCCCAGCGCGTTCCGTGTGATGGTCGGCGGCCCGCAATGCACACAGCCGTATTCGGCGTCGGTATTCAATATCTCGGCGATGAGCTTTGGCTCGTTGAGCGCCAACGCAATCCGCGCGCTGAACCAGGGCGCCAAGCTCGGTAACTTCGCCCATGACACCGGCGAAGGCAGTATCAGCCCTTACCACCGCGAACACGGCGGCGACCTGACCTGGGAACTGGGCAGCGGCTACTTCGGTTGCCGCACCAGCGACGGCCGTTTCGACCCGGAGCGCTTCGCCGTGCAGGCGCAGAACCCCCAGGTGCGCATGATCGAAATCAAGATGAGTCAGGGCGCCAAACCCGGCCATGGCGGCATCCTGCCTAAACACAAAGTCACCCAGGAAATTGCCGACACCCGCGGTATCCAGATGGGCGAGGACTGCATCTCGCCGTCACGCCACAGTGCGTTTTCCACGCCGATCGAGCTGATGCAGTTCATCGCCCAATTGCGTGAACTGTCCGGCGGCAAACCGGTGGGCTTCAAGTTCTGCCTGGGCCATCCATGGGAGTTCATGGGCATCGCCAAGGCCATGCTGGAAACCGGCATCCTTCCGGACTTTATCGTGGTCGACGGCAAGGAAGGCGGCACCGGCGCGGCACCTGTGGAGTTCACCGACCATATCGGTGTGCCGCTGCGCGAAGGTTTGCTGTTCGTGCACAACACGCTGGTGGGCCTGAACCTGCGCGACAAGATCAAACTCGGCGCCAGCGGCAAGATCGTCAGCGCGTTCGATATCGCCAGCGTGCTGGCCATCGGTGCCGACTGGGCCAACTCGGCGCGCGGCTTTATGTTCGCCATCGGTTGCATCCAGTCCCAAAGCTGTCACACCAACAAGTGCCCCACCGGCGTCGCCACCCAGGACCCGTTGCGCCAACGTGCTCTGGTAGTACCGGACAAGGCCCAGCGCGTGTTCAACTTCCACCGCAACACCCTCAAGGCCCTGGCCGAAATGCTCGCGGCGGCGGGGCTGGATCACCCCTCGCAGCTGTCGGCCAAGCACCTGGTGCGGCGCATGTCGGCGACGGAGATCAAGTTGTTCTCGCAGTTGCATGTGTTCCTCAAGCCTGGCGAGTTGCTCACAGGCGAAGTGAATGGCGAGTTCTATTCGCGCATGTGGCAGATGGCGCGGGCGGATAGTTTTGAGCCGCTAGAAGCTGAGGCTGCCTGAGCCCTCCACTGTAAGCCGCTAAGGGCTGCCTACCGTTTTTTGCACGGGTGCATCCTGTCGACGGATGACAAAGAGTTCGGCCTTGGCTGCACCCACCGTAAGCGTCTGCAACAATTGCCAGTGATCGGGGAGCTTGTGGGTTGAGCTCCCGCCCCACACCCCATCCATCAACCAGACTCTGCCTGAGCCCGTGGTGAGCGACTCCAACCGTTCCACAAATACTCGATCCGCGTGTTCGTTGAAGAGTGTCCACACCTGGTAGCCATCGGGGCAGCTAGACGTTCCATCACTGTTCAACGGCGTGTAATACATCGGGAGCGTGTCACCTTTAAAGTAATAAACCATCGGTAGCTGCAAGAAAAAATTCAGTACCAGCAGGCCATCTTGCGAAACAGAGTGCAACTTCACCTCGCTCGCCAGGCGATTGAACTGGTTGAACTCCTGCAGGTTTTGCGGATTTTTTGCGTATACGACAGACAGCCCATCAATCTGTATATAGGCCACCAACGCCAGTACTGTTAAAAAAACAACATATGAGCGTTCTAACAACCGGTCCAGCACCGCAGCCGCAATCATCGAGTAGGCAAAGGCGCACATTTGGAAGTAACGGTAGACAAAGAGCGGCTTGAAGATTGAAACGACGATAATCAGCCCTATCGGTCCCCACGCCATCGTTACCAACAACGCGTACTTTTTCCCCAGCCTGTTGCCTTCAATAACAATGAAAACAGACATGAGCATTAACAGCACTGCCAAGGCATAGAAGGTGACGGGCGCATACCCTGTGCCTTCATTAGCATTTAGAAACTGCCAAAATACGCCGAAAATTGTTTTGATTTCCGACGCGGGTATCCAATCAAAGCCTGAATACTTCATTTGTTGTATAAGGCTAGGCACCCAAGGGATAAACATCAGCGCAATGGCAGCATTGGCGACCCACCACGAAGGCCTCATAAGACAACGCTCCCCTTTAGGTTGCGTACTCGTCAAAAACGCCAGGTACAACCAATGCGCGAAAGCACATGTCACGGTGAAATAGTGCGTATAAAGCCCAGCCACCATCAGCAGGCAATAAGCGATCAGCCACCGTCGCCGGTGCGGTTGTTCAAGCCACATTACTAAAGCGATCATTGCCCCAAGCATAAATGTGGCATATAGCACATACATGCGTACTTCCTGGCTGTAGCGCACGGCCATCGGCAACAGGGCAACCAGCAGGCCGCCCAGCATCATCGCCCGCCAGCCGGCCAGTAAACACATCAACCACATGGCCAGTACCACATTGACAATGCCGAATATCACACTCAGCAGACGCGCAGTATGAACACCGTCGCCAAAGAGAAGCATCCACCCGTGCAATATCAAATAAAACAGTGGCGGATGAACATCACGCGCCGTGTGATACAGGATATCGGGGAGTGATTTGGCACTGAGGATCAGACTAAATGCTTCATCGGTCCAGATACCTGACTTATCAATATCGTGCAGCCTCACCCAGGCGCCGACTAGCAAGATACAGCCACCGAGCACGATCGTTTTATGCTTGTTTTTTAAATAATCGCTAAACATGCTTGCCTCCTTGCACGGTATTTTCCGGCTGTTCTCTCACGCCGAATTGACTGGCAATCACGTACTTCGGCCGATGCTTGGCCTCCATATATATCCGCCCCACATACTCGCCCAGAATCCCAATCCCAATCAGTTGCACCCCGCCCAAAAACAAAATCGCCGTCATCAACGACGGATACCCTGGCACCGGGTTGCCAAACAGCCATTTATCCAGCACCAACCACCCGGCATACACCAGCGCCAGCAGCGAAATACACCCGCCGATATAACTCCACAGCCGCAACGGCAAGGTGCTGAACGACGTGATGCCATCCATTGCCAGGTTCCACAGTTTCCAGGCGTTGAACTTGGTTTGGCCGACAGCGCGCGGCGCACGGTCGTACTCGACGATGGCCACGGTGAAACCGGCCCAGGACAGCACGCCTTTCATGAACAGCTGTTGCTCGGGCAAGGCCTTGATCACGTCCACCACCTTGCGGTCCATCAGGCGGAAGTCGCCGACGTTTTCTTCGATGTGGGTGTAGGCGATGCGGTTGAGCAGGTGATAGAACATCGACGCACTGTGGCGTTTGAGGTAGCCATCGCTGGAGCGATTGCGACGTTTAGCCAGCACCACATCGGCGCCTTTTTGCCATTCGGCGAGCAGTTGCGGCACCACCTCAATAGGGTCTTGCAGGTCGACATCCATGGGGATCACGGCGTCACCCGACGCGTATTCCAACCCGGCGAACAGGGCGGCTTCCTTGCCGAAGTTGCGGGAAAAGTTGATCAGCACCACATCACGATCACTCAAGGCCAGCGCCTTGGCGTACTCGGCGGTGCGGTCGGTGCTGCCGTCGTTGATTAGTAGGATCTCGACCGTGTAGGCAGCCAGGGCTGGCTGTTGTCGCACCGTACGATAGAACAGCTGCACGGCTTGCTCTTCATTGAACAGCGGTACCACCAGCGAAAGCCTCATCGATCACGCTCGCGAAACACGACCCAGCGTGACAGCAAGAAACCGCACACCAGGCTTACCAGAGAAAACACCATCACGGTCACGATCCCCGGTGCGTTCCAGCGGTCCGCCAAGGAGCCCACGCCCAGGCTCAAGGCGCCCATGCACAGCATGAACAGCGCGTAACGCGGCAACGACGCCGGCATAGCAAAAGTGAAGACGGCATTCACGTAGAAGGAAAAGCTTGCCGCGAGGCAAAAGGCCAGGAAATTGCTCAGCGCCTGGTTCAGGCCAAACGCCGTCCTGAAGATGAAGAACAGCTGCCAATGGATCACCGTATTGGCGGCGCCGATCACTGAATAGCTCAAGAAGCCTTTCCATAGCCTGGCCATGTCGTTGCTCGTTTGCGACTCGGTTCAGCAAGCCACGAAGGCCGTGGCCCGTCTACTGTCAGAATTAACAGGTGGCGCACGCAAACAATTGAGACATTCAGTAATACCCAGGCTTTGCAATTGCTTACAAATACCGCCAACCTGCGCGCGCCCGACAGGCGGCTTACGACATCAGCCTCGTCGACCTGTCCTTATTCCATCCTTTTTGTTCAAGAGCCCGCTGCCATGCTGAACGGACGCGACCCACGCATCGATTTTTTTCGGGGCCTGGCGTTGATCTTCATTTTCTGGGATCACGTCCCCCACAATCCCCTCGGCCAGATCACCCTGCGCAACATCGGTTTCAGCGACGCGGCCGAGGTCTTTGTGTTCCTCGCCGGTTATGCCTCGGTGCTGGCCTACAGCAAGGTGATGGAGCGCGAGGGCTATGGCATGGCCTGCCTGAAAATCCTGCGCCGGGCCTGGGTGCTGTATGTGGTGCATATCTTCCTGCTGGCGATGCTGATGGGCATCGTGTTCTTCGCCAACAGCCATGTGGAAACCCGCGACCTGGTACAGGAAATGGGCCTGACGCACTTCATCACCAACCCGCAGCAGGCGCTGACCGACGAGTTATTGCTGCGCTTCAAACCCAATCTGATGGACCCACTGCCGCTGTATATCGTGCTGTTACTTGGGCTGCCGCTGGTGCTGCCGGCGTTGGTGCGTGTGCCGCTGGCGGTGGTGGCCGTGTCGCTGACGGTGTACCTGCTGGCGCCGAAACTGGGTTGGAACCTGGCGGCGATTGCCGACGGTGTGTGGTACTTCAACCCGGTGACCTGGCAACTGCTGTTCGTGCTCGGCGGTGCCGCGTCGATCCATGCTCGCCGGCCCCACACGCCCGATCCGCGACCATTGTCGCGCCAGCCCGTGTTTATGGTCGCGGCGGCGTACAGCTTGCTGGCGGCAGTGATTACCTTGTCGTGGCGCTGGCCGCAGATTCACGATGCGCTGATGCCGACGCTGCTCAACGAGTGGTTGTACCCGATCAGCAAGACCGACTTGTCGCCGGTGCGCCTGCTGCATTTTCTGGCGTTGGCCTATGTCACCGCCAAGCTGTTGCCCACCCACGGCTGGACACAGAACTGGCCGGCCCAGCAGTGCTGCCGCATGGGGCGTCATTCGCTGGAAGTGTTTTGCCTGGGGGTATTGCTGGCGCCATTGGCGGACATGCTCAACGCCCAAGTCAACGATGCCTGGCCGATGCAGATCTTCAGTGCGTTGCTGGGGTTGCTGTTGATGGCGGCGCTGGCGGCCTGGCTGGAATTCAATCAGCGTTTGAGCGCGCCACGGCCGGCGCCCTTGGGCGCCAGCCGCTGACGCAAACCGGCGACCGCTTTGCGCGGTCGCCGGTTCAGGCGGTCAAGCCGACCGCGCCGCCGCTTGGGTCGGCTGCAGCTTGAACACATAAAACAGTACCGTCAGCAGCACCAGGAACGCCGGGCCGATATACAGCGCCACGCGGGTGTCCGGGAAGTACGCCATCAGGCCCACCACCAGCACCAGGAACGCCAGGGCCAGGTAGGAACTGACCGGGTACAGCCACATGCGGTATTTCAGGTTTTTGCGTTCGGCAGGGCTCAGGCTCTTACGGAATTTGAGCTGCGCCAGCAGGATCATCACCCAGGTCCAGATCGCGCCGAAGGTGGCGATGGATGTCACCCACACAAAGACTTTTTCCGGTACCAGGTAGTTGAGCAGTACGCCCAACAGCAACGCGGCGATCGACAGCAGCAGTGCCTTGCGCGGCACGCCGTTGCTTGAAGTGGTGGCGAAGGTCGCCGGTGCCTGGCCGTTCTGCGCCAGGCTGTAGAGCATGCGCCCGGTGCTGAAGATGCCGCCGTTGCAGGAAGACAGGGCGGCCGTGATCACCACGAAGTTGATAATGCCCGCCGCCGTCTTGATGCCAAGACGCTCGAAGGTCATCACGAACGGGCTGCCCTGGGTGCCGATTTCATTCCACGGGTAGATCGACAGAATCACGAACAACGCCCCGACGTAGAACAGCAGGATGCGCCAGAACACCGAGCCGATGGCGTTGGGGATGGTCTTTTGCGGGTTGCGTGCTTCACCGGCGGTGAGGCCGATCATTTCCACGCCCAGGTAGGCGAACATCACCATTTGCAGGGACATCAGCACGCCGGTCATGCCGTTGGGCATAAACCCGCCGTGGGCCCAGAGGTTGGAAATCCCCAGCGCCACACCGTCATTGCCGAAGCCGAAGGCAATGATGCCGACGCCACCGATGACCATGGCGATGATGGTGACGATCTTGATCAGGGCGAACCAGAACTCGAACTCACCGAACGCCTTGACCGCGATCAGGTTGATGGTGCCCATGCTCACCAGGGCCGCCAGAGCCCAGATCCAGCGCGGCACATCGGGGAACCAGACGCCCATGTACACCGCCACGGCGGTGATCTCGGCGACGCAGGTCACCAGCCACAGAAACCAGTAGTTCCAGCCGGTCAGAAAGCCCGCTAACGGCCCGAGGTAATCCTGGGCATAGCGGCTGAACGAGCCGGCTACCGGGTTGTGCACGGCCATCTCGCCGAGGGCGCGCATGATCACCAGGATCGCCAGACCGCCGATGATGTAGGAGAGCATGATGGCCGGGCCGGCCATTTCGATGGCCTTGGCCGAACCGAGGAACAGGCCGACGCCGATACAGGCGCCCAGGGCCATCAGGCGAATATGCCGTTCACCCAGTTCGCGTTTGAGCGGGCCGCCTTGAGCGGTCTCGCCATGGGGCAGGTGGTTGCCAGAGGGCATAGGGATACAACCTCATTTTGTTATTGGATTGATCCACCGAGTCATGGGCGTCAGCGCGGATAAGCGCGGGCGCCTGAATAACCGGCCTGCCTCGTGGGCAGAACCGTCTGACAGAACAACCGTCAGATCAGCGGGCGTGCAGTATAAAAAGCTCCCAACAGGGCTTTTCACTCAATAAACGACAAAATTTGGCGAGAACTCGCGGCAAAAGCCGCTTATGCGGAGGGGCATTAACTGCCTGACGTGGCGTTCTGCCGTGGAAACGGCGGCGAGTATTGCACAGCCAAGGTGCAGCGTCATGCCCCTACTCTGGTCGTAGGCGCGGGCGGCGAGCGCTCTAGATCGAGGGTTTGCCCTCAGGCCAGGCGGGTGCGTCGAAGAACAGCTTGCGGGCCATGCGCAGGTTGATTTCGCCGCGATGGATCTCCAGGGTCTGGCTGACACGTCCGCTCTGCCCGGCCTTCATCCTGGCAAATGCCTGGGCCTGGGCCTCGATCTGCGCCTGTTTGCCCAACCGGTGCTGTTCCGGAGTCTTGAGGTGCGCGGCGCTGAAATGATCGTCCGGCCCCGTCTGGCGGCCGTAGTGAAAATGCCCATAGCACCAGGGCTGTCGGCTCTGTTCGTCAATCACCACATAGCTTTGCAGCCAGTCGTCCGAGCGCCCGGCCAGCGCCACGCGCTCGCCCTGGCGATACACCTTGGCTTCGCGATGCCCCACCAACACGTCCAACCCGGCCTGGGTCGGCGGGCGCGCCTTGATGGCGGTCAAGCGCGCCTGCAAGCCTTGCTCGGACAAGCGGCTGGCAGCGGCTCGCAGCTCGTCGGTTTCGGTGCGTGCCCGGGCTCTTTGCGTGGCCGCCAAACGATCCGGCTCGCTGAGCAACAGGCGCTGCTGAATGGCATCGGCGCAGCGGCGTAACTTGTCGGCGCGTTGCTCCAGGATGTCTTGCAGGGACTGCGGCTCGTTGGCGTTGCGCGCCATTTTCAACACTTCGGCGATGGCCTTTTCCACCGGCGCGCGCAGGGCCTGGCCTTGTTCGATCAAGCGCGCCAGATTGGGCAACGACGTCGTGCGCTGCACCGGCGTTTTGTTGAGCGGCTCCCAGATGCCGTCGGTGGCCTGGGTAAACGAAGCAATCACTTCGTTCTGAGCGTCGGTGACCTCGGCGATTTCAATCGGCTGCTCATCGCTGGTGACTTTCACCCGCGCCACGTACAGGTCCTGGTTGCGCGTGCGGATGATTTTCTTCTGCCGCACACGGGACGCGGGCCGGGTGACAGGCGCCGGCTCCAAAGTCGCGGCCAACTCGCGTTGTACCTGAAGGTGCAATTGGGCGAACAGTTGTTGCAGTTTGTCCAGGTAGCCCAGGTGGAACTTGTCCGGCTCCATGGCCCGCCAGAACTCGATGCGGTCGTCGGTCTGGGCATACACGCGATCGAAGCTTTCCAGCAATTCGACGCGCAACTCCGGGTTGTGCGACGCCAGCTCATCGAGCTGCGCCTGGGAGCCGCTGGCCCAACGGGCACGTTGTACGGTGTCGTCCAGGCTTTGGAAAAAATCATCGTCCAGCCTCGGCCCCTCGCTGTTGAGCGCGACCGCCCACAACGCGGACACTTGCAACGACTGCAACTCCAGCACCGTCGGCGTAGCCGCCTCACTCTGTTTGAACGCCTGGGCTTTGTTTCGCCCGTATTTGGGCACTCGCTCCAGCGCGTCCAGGGTGTCGATTTCCAGGCTGCGCCAGACAATCGCGTTCTGGTTTTGGTCGGCCAACAGGCGCATGCCTTCGACGATGTTGCGATGCGCCTCTAGGTTGATATCCGACAATGCCTCCACTTCACTCTCGGCTTGCACCAGTTCCAGCGCCGGCACCAGCCTGGCATGCAGCGCGGCGGTCGCTTCCCGAGCGTATTGCAGCAACTGGCGCAGGTTGAGGATCTGGCCTTCGAGTAGCGTGCTCAACTCGCGCTCGTAACCGGGGCGCGGGCGCAGGGCTTGCAGGTCTTTAAGGCATTGGAGTTCAAGGCGAGAAGCCTCCAGTTTGTTCTGTAACTCGTGCAGGTAGCGGGCATCGGCGGCGATTCGCTGTTGTTCGGTGATGTGCCCGGCGTGGCTGGTTTTCAGGCTGCGCGCCACGCCGATAGCACGCTCCGCGGTTTCGCGGCGTTGGGCGTATTGACGAAAATCCTGCTCCAGTTGTTGGCGACGCGCTTCGGTGCTGGCGGGCGCCGCCGGGGTGTCGGCCTGGCCACCGCGCAGGCGCAAGCGCAGGTCCACATCCCAGCCGCCGCCCTCCAGCGGTTTGAGCCAGGGGCCGCTGGCCGTGCCGGCGGCGTCGGTGACTTGCACACTGTCACCGACCAGCCGCACTCGATAAACATGGCCGCGTACCACCGCCTGCCATTGCGGCGGAGCCGAACCGGTGTCCTGCAACAGGCCCTTGAGCCGACCCGTGGTTTCGGCGCCCGGCAACGCAAGCGGCCAGGGCTGTTGCACGGCGCGCAGGCTCAGCCCCTCCAGACGTTCGCGCATAAACGGCGTCAACGTATCGCGGGCGCTGCTCCAGCGGTACGGCCCATGGGTGGGCAGCGTGGCGGCACTGCGCGTCACCGTAGGCGAAGGCGATGCCAGCGTAGCTCGGGTGCGCGCAAACACCGGATGGCGCAGATCGAGCGTCGCCGGCCGCTCGTGGGGCGAGGCGCGATAGGCCAGGACCATCACCAGATTGCTCAGCAGGTCCATCGCGCCCTCGACTTGGGCGACGGGGTCGGCGGGGGTCGAGGCGGCCACATCGCGCTGCACGCTGTCCAGCACCTGCACCATCCAGCCCGCCAGCAACGCCGGGCCACGCAGAAACGGCAACGCACTGCTGAACAGTAACCAGCCACCGGCCTTGATCGTCGCCCAGCGCTGCTCGGCGTTCGACACCGACTCGGCGTCGGCCAGGCTCACCAACGCTTCGGCGGTGGCAGCAAACAGCCGGGGCAGTGGGTCGCTGCTTTGCACCTGTTTGCTCAGTTGAGCGGGCGCAGGCCGGGCGGGCACGCTGAATTCATCGCCCTGATGAAAGTGGCGGATATGCGGTTCCAGAAACCCACCGTTGGCATACACCGCCTGACGGCTCGGGGCGATCCAGGCCAGCACGTTGTCCTGCAACTCGCCCGGCGCCTGGATCGCCTGCAACAGCGCCCGAGGGGATTCGAACTCGCGCAGACTCGGCGTGAACAACGGGCGATAGAGCAGATGCGGCCCCTGCTCGCTATTGCGCGCGCCGATCACAAAGTGGCTGAGCACAGGATCCTCGGCGGCCGTGGGCGATGCTTTGAACGCCAAAGGCCAGATCGCCGCTTGCTCACCCGCAGCCGACGCTACTGCCGTGGCTACCAAGCGCGCACCTGCCTGGGTCAACTCACCCTCCCCCTTGAGTTTCATCTGCAAGGCCAGCAATGGCAGCTGCGCGCGCAATTGCCCAGTAAACAGGGCTTCGCGCCGTGCGCGTTCGGGGGGATCGCTGATGAGCTTTTGCTTGAGCAGGTCCGGGTAGGACTGGCCGATGTCCACCTCGGTGACGCAGGCCAGCAACAGCGACGCGCTCAACCAAGTCGGCGCGGCGCGGCCCTTGAGGGTGATCTGGGACGGTGCATGGGGAAAGCCCCTGAGGTTCTCCAGGGCCAGTTCCGTCAGGCTCAGGCTGACCCGCTGCACATCGCCACTGGGGTAACCGCCCGGCAACATGGCCGCTGTGACCAGGTTGAAGGTCAACTCGATGTCGTCCGGGTTCAGGTCTTTAGCCAAGGGTTGCTTGGCCAGGCACCGCTTCAGGGCCTCGGCGGCAAAGGCGCGGATCGGCGGGATACCGTCGAGAAATCCTTGCCCGGCGGCACGCGCCTGTTGCTCGGCGAGGGCCTGCAACCCACGGGCGTAGGCCAGGCTGTCGTCCGCCGAGGCGTGCACCAGCCACAGCGGCAGCGCATCCTGCAAGCGTTGCTGGATCGGCGTCAGCACCGTCTCGAACCAGCGGCGCGGATCGGTCACGTAGTCCAGCATCTGCTGGTACTGGCGCGGCGTGCGCGGCACCGTGAGGTCGATGGCCAACACGTCGAGCCGTTGGCGCTCGGCATAACACGCGGCCAGCAGATCGAAGGGGTCCGCCGGCGGTTGTTCGATAAACCACTCCACCGCCCCTCCTGCCAAGTCCTGGCTGAGGTAATCGGGGATCAGGGCTTCGATAGCGTCCAGGCTGTCCAGAGGATGAATACCAGTGGCTGGGCTGAACAACAGCAACGTACGCGCTTGCGCGCCGCTCGGGGCATGGTCGAGCACCAGCACCGGCAGCATGCGCGGCGCTTGCGTACTGCCCTGGCGCCGCACCTGCACCGTGCACACGCTCAGTGCTTCTTGCTGCACGCTCCATTGCGCATCGGGTCGGATCGGGCGCAGCCGCTCGCGCGGGAATATCCGTTCGAACGCCTGCTCATCCATGCCGGCCGGCGGGTCACAGTCGTACAACAAGGCCAGCAGGCTGGCGGACAAGTAGGCCCAGCGCGTGGTTTGCACCGGTACCGTGTCGCGCCACCAATCGCCCAGACGCGCCAGCCAGGCCTCCAGCAGACGCGGCCCCAACTGATTGACCCATCGCTCCATGACGGCCAGCGACGGCCCGCCCGGCACATAGTTCTCGCGCTGGTGCAACGCCGCCTGATGATGCCCTTCCACGTAGCGCACCGGCGCGGCATTGGCCAGGCGCAACAGCACTTCATCGGGCAAGGGGCTGTAGTGATGCTGGTCGGCGCGCAACGGCGTGCCGATGGCCACCCGCCGGGCCAGGTAATTAAGCGCGGGGTAATGCGTATCCAGCAGGGCCTGCACCTGGGTCACCGCCACCTCGTGCAGGGTTGGAACATCGGAAAAAACGGTGACGATCTGTTCAATATGGTCGTGACGCGCGGAGGTTGAACCTGTCGACTGAGGCATGCTGACTTCCTTGTGCCGGACGCGGGGATCGGTCCGATCAAACCCGCAGGCTAGCGCGGCCGCCTGGGCTGCCAGCGGTAACCGGTTATGGCGGCGACAAATTCCTTGCCAACGCCAATCAGCGACTAAGCTTGAGTCAAGTCCGATCAATCTGCGTGAATGGATCAATCGACTATGGGCGCGTTATGGCACACCGATTCACCTCCCGCTGCGGTTGCCACCGACAGTGCGGTTGAACCGCCATTGCCCGAAAAGCCGCGCAAACCCCGCTACGCCTGGAGGATGTTCTGGCTGTTGCTGTTGATCGGCAGCGTCATTGCCGGCGTGGCGGCGCGCCGCGAGATACTCACCTCCCATTGGCAGGCCCGCACTTTCAGTCGCCTGGCGCAGACCTTGACCTACGACGTGCAACCCGGCCCCAGCGACGCCATCGTCTATCCCGGCGACGGCCCGTTCGATAAACGCCTGGGTTACAGCGCGTTGGATGAGTTTCTGCCGCGCCTGCTCAAACGCGACTACCTGATCCAGCGCCAGGCCCGGTTCTCTGCGGCGCTGATGGCCTACACCGAGCACGACCTGTTCGTGCCCTACGCGGAAAAAATCCAAGCCGGGCTGACCATCAGCGATTGCCGCGCCACGCCGCTGTACACCTTCATGTACCCACAGCAGGCCTATCAGGATTTCGGCGCGATTCCACCGGTGGTGGTCAACAGCCTGCTGTTTATCGAGAACCGCGATCTACTCGCCGCCGACCAGCCGCTGGCCAACCCGGCGGTGGATTGGCCACGCTTCGCCAAGGCCGCCTGGTCGCAAGTGGCGAAGGTATTGCACCTGCCCGGCCAGACCGCCGGCGGCAGTACCCTGGCCACGCAGTTGGAAAAATACCGCCACTCGCCGGATGGCCTGACGTTGTCGGGCAGCGAGAAGATCCGCCAGATGATTTCCGCCAGCGTGCGCGCCTATCAGGACGGCCCGCAGACCTTGCAGGCGCGCCAGCGCATCGTGCGTGACTACCTCAACAGCGTGCCGCTGTCCGCCGTGCCCGGTCACGGCGAAGTGCATGGGTTGGCCGAAGGGCTGCGGGTCTGGTTCGGCGCCGATTTCAACCGCACCAATGCCCTGCTCGCCGGCCACGAGCCGGACCTGCTCGGCCAACGTGGCCTGGCGCTGCGCGAGGTGCTGTCGCTGATGATCGCCCAGCGGCGCCCGTCGTTTTACCTGACCCGGGGACACGACGAACTGGCCAGCCTGACCGACAGCCATATCCGCCTGCTCGCACAAAACCAGGTGATCGACGCGGCGCTGGCCGACGCGGCCCTGGCCAGCAAGGTGCATTATCGCGATTGGCTGCAACAACCGACGATCCAACCGATCGACACCAACAAAGGCATCAGTGTCGCCCGCAGCCGCCTCGCGGCATTGCTCAATCGCCCGCTCTACGACCTTGACCGCCTGGACCTGGCCGCCACCAGTACCTTGCAAAGCGACCTGCAAACCCAGGCCACCGACTACCTCAAGCGCCTGGCGGACCCGGCCTTCGCCGCGCAATTGGGCCTGCTGGGGCCGCGCCTGCTGACCCCCGCCAGCACCGCCCAAGTGCGCTACAGCTTCAACCTCTATGAGATGACCGCCGACGGTGCCCGGGTGCGGGTGCAGACCGACAGCACCGACCAACCCTTCGACATTAACGAAGGCAGCAAACTGGAACTGGGCTCAACCGCCAAGCTGCGAGTGCTCACCACCTACCTGCAAATCATCAGCGAGCTGCATGACCGCTATGCCGGCCAGACGCCCGCCGCCTTGAAGAAAATCCCGGTGGACGAGCAGGATCGCCTATCGCGCTGGGCCCTGGATTACCTGGCAAAAAACACCGATCCAAGCCTGCCGAAAATGCTCAGTGCGGCCCTCGACCGGCAGTACTCGGCCAGCCCCGGCGAACGTTTTTTCACCGGTGGCGGCCTGCATCGTTTTCATAACTTTCGCGCTGAGGACAACGGGCGCAACCCGACCTTGCGCGAGTCCCTGCGCGAGTCGATCAACCTGCCCTTCATCCGTTTGATGCGCGACCTGGTGCGCTACAGCACCTACCAGGCCCCCGGCAACAGCGCCGCGTTGCTCAAAGACGACAGCGACCCGCGTCGCCAGGAATACCTGGCCCAGTTCGCTGACCGCGAGGGCACCACCTACCTGTTGCGTTTCTGGAAGAAGTACCGCAACAAAGACACCCAAGCGCGCCTCGATACGTTTCTGGACAGCCTCCACCCCACCGCGATCCGCCTGGCCGCCGTACACCGCTACCTGTTGCCCCAGGCCAGCCAGGCGAGTTTCAACCGGTTTGTACGGGCGCACCTGACCCCGTCCGGCACCGCCACAACACTCAGCGACGAACGCCTGGCCAAGCTCTACACCGACTACGGCCCCGGTGCCTACGACTTGCCGGACCAAGGCTATATCGCCAAAGTCCACCCGTTGGACCTGTGGCTGCTCGGCTACCTGCTCAACCACCCTGACGCGACCTTTGCCCAGGCCGTGGCCGCCAGCGAGCACGAACGCCAGGAAGTCTACGGCTGGCTGTTCAAGAGCCGGCACAAGAGCGCGCGCGACAGCCGCATTCGCACCATGCTGGAGGTCGAGGCGTTCCTGGATATTCATGAGCGCTGGAAAAAAGTCGGCTACCCCTTCGATCACTTGGTGCCGTCGCTGGCCACGGCCATCGGCAGTTCCGGTGATCGCCCGGCGGCGCTGGCCGAACTGGTGGGGATCATCCTCAACGACGGCGTGCGCGAGCCGACCCTGCGCATCGACAGCCTGCACTTTGCCGCCGGCACCCCCTATGAAACGCACCTGATCAATAACCCCGACAAAGCCAAGCGCGTGATGCCCAGCGAAGTGGCCACAGCATTGCGCGAAGCCCTGTCGCAGGTGGTGGATGCCGGCACCGCCAAACGCGTGTCCGGCAGTTTCAAACTCAGCGACGGCACGCCGTTGATCATGGGCGGCAAGACTGGCACCGGCGACAACCGCATTGAGGCCATCGGTGCCGGCGGGCGGGTGCTCAGTTCCAAATCGATCAACCGCACGGCCACCTTCGTGTTCTATATCGGTGAGCATCATTTCGGCACTCTCACCGCGTTCGTACCCGGCAGTTCGGCGCAGAATTTCACCTTCACCTCGGCATTGCCGGTGCAGGTGCTCAAAGGCATGGCGCCGCTGTTGACGCCCTATTTGCAACCCGGCGAACAGACCCTGTGCCAAGTCCCCGACAACGGGCGTTAGTTATCTATAACTTGCATTCAAATAACCCATTAACTTCACACTCAACGGATTAATAAGCTTCAGCATTTTGAACTTTTACGGCAATTCTCAAAGCATGAAACTAGCGACTCGAACCCATTAAAGAGTCTCTGTTCATGCCCGAACTTCTTCCACCTGAAACTACGCGCAGCACCTATAAAGGCCCGCACTACGGGTTGATCAAACAAACCATTCCAGACTGGATCACCTCCAGCACACCGGCAAGGCTCGGCCAACTGAACACCGCCACTCTGACGCGGCCGGCCGGGCTCGCCGGCCTGACCTCGGCGCAGCATCAAGCCCTGCAGGAGGCCAATGCCGACGGCTGGCGCACGCAGAACCAAGTGGACCGGCTGTTAAGCGATATTCAGGATGTATACGCCTTCGCCGAACCGCGCTTGAAAAAAGCCATCCAGGATAAATACGGCCTCGACCCGAATGTGCAGACCACGTTTCTTTATTTATATATTCCGGTTGCAACGCCGTGGTACGTCATTGATTTTTCCAACGGCGTGACCACCCGCAAAGTGTCATTACTGGATGCCGCCCTGCATAACTTCGCCAAACGCGAAACATTTGATATCAACTCTTGCTATATCACTCAACCCGACTATCGCGGCCACTTCGCCGTGCTGCCGTTGGACACTACGATGTCGATCCAACAGTTCAAGGCCCTGTGCCGTGAGCTGGACCTCGGTGCCCACTACCAACGCTACTTGAACGAGCGCCTGCTGCCTGAAGCCACGGCGGCGCGGACCGAATTGCAGCACCAGGTGATCGCCAGCCAAAAAGCTGCCCTCAAGGTCGCCGCTCACTTGGCCAGCATCCACACTGTCGCGCAACAGCCCGCCGACTTGAGCATGGCCGGCTTCCACCTGCTGATGCGCACGTTGCGCGGCGATCGTGGCGTGATGCAGTTCTATCAATTGAGCATTCTGGACGTGTCATTGAGCGGCATTCTGCTGATCGCCGCGGACCTGGAGCGGGTATCCAGCACCTCGAAGTTGATCGCCTATATCCCCCATGACCCCGAAAGCCCGGCCAAAGAATACGACTCCAGCCTCGCCTTCATGCAGGACCTGACGCGCAAACTGCAAACCAACGCGCCGATCCCGTCGCGCCAGCAACAGACCTACCAGCAGTTCTTCAGCCAGTTTGTCGATCACACTCAACGCGGGCATTTTTTTGCCAACCTGAGCCAGCGGCTGTGCCGCGTCCAATGGCATCAGCACAGCCCCTTGGACCCTCGCCCCAGCTGGCGCGAAACGCCACTGACCGCCCCCCGCCTACAGTTTTCCGCGACCCCGATCAGGGGCGACCTGTGGCAATTTCTCTACCAGCAGTCGCTCAACAAGATCCTCAACGACGGGCGCGCCATTGCGGTCTCCACCGCCGACGCCGACACCCACGCGCGCTGGGCCTGGTGGGACAACCTCACCCGCCTGTTATCGGATATTTTCAATGTCGCTCTGATGGTGGTCACGCCGTTCGTGCCTTACTTGGGCGAACTGATGCTGGCCTACACCGTGTTCCAACTCACCTATGATGCGGTCGAAGGCGCAGTGGATTTGAGCGAAGGCCAATTCAGAGAGGCCGGCGAACACCTGCTCACCGTCACCAACGACCTGGTACAAGTGGCCGCCTTCGCCATCGGCGGCAAAGTGGTGGGTGCGTTCAAGCGCTCGACGTTTATCGACGGCTTGCAACCCGTGCAGGTGGGCGACCGAACGCGCTTGTGGAACCCGGATCTGGCGCCCTACGCCCGCCCTGAATTGCAGTTGCCGGCCGACGCACAGCCCGATGCCCTCGGCCTGCATGGGCACCGCGCGCAGAAAGTCCTGCGCCTGGAGGGTCAGCATTATGTCGTCGAGCAGGATGAAACCAGCGGCACCTATCGCATCAAGCACCCCACCCGCGCCGAGGCCTACGCCCCCAGGCTCGTTCATAACGAGCACGGCGCGTGGTATCACGAAGGCGAGGACCCGCTGACCTGGGACAGCCACAGGCTGCGCAGCCGCCTTGGCCCGGTGGTGCAAGGGTTCGACGCGACCCAGCTGGAACAGGCCTGCGAGACCAGCGCCACCCGCGATGCAGACTTGCGCATGATGTACGCCGACCGCGACAGCCCGCCGCCGCTGTTGATCGACAGCCTCAGGCGAATAAGGCTGCGGGCGCAGGTCGACCGCGCACCGGCCCAGGTGCGCACCGGCACCGCCGCCAAGCTACCGGACAACTGGGCCGCGCAAACCACCAGCGAGCTACCCGGTTGGCCACCGAACAAGGCCATCGCCGTGTTCATCAACGATGATTTGAGCGGGCACGCCCTCACCTACGGCGCAGCCACACCCAGCGATGCCGACACCCTGAACATCAGCCATCGCGAGGTAAGCGCCGGCCAATTGCCCGAACGCCTCTCTACGTTCTTGAGCGACAGCGAATTCGCCGGCCTGTTGCCCGCGCCGGTCGGGCCTACGTCTGCCGCGCGCATCCAGGCCCTGCGCGGGTTACTGGCGGATAAAGTGGCGCGGGAAAAAACCGCCGTTTTCAACCATCTCTACAGCACCACGGAAGTGGCCGAAACCGCCCCTGGCGAGCTGATTCAACAACAGTTCCCGCAGTTGCCGAAAAACCTGGTGGCCAACCTGTTGCTGCGCACCTCGCCCGATGAGTTGGAAACGCTGAACACACAACGGCAGATCCCTCTGCGCCTGAAAAACCTGGCACGGGCACTGGCCAACGAAGTGCGCGCCAGCCACGCAAGCGAGGGGCTCTACGATGACGCGTTGCTGACCCCGGACACCGAACGAATGGTGCTCAATATCCTGCGCCAGCACACCGACGCACTGAGCGACATAAGCATCGCCATTCACGAACAGACCGCCCAGGGCCAGGTGCGCTGCCAGGTTGGCGCCGCCGAGGCCGCCACGAGGAAAATCCTGCTGCACACAGGCCCTGGGCAGTACCAGATCCATGATATGAGCAGCGCTGCGCCGCAACCGCAGTTCAGCTTGTACGAAGCCCTGATCTGGCTGCTGCCGCCGGGCAAGATCGATTATGTGGCCGGCCAGGGCGCGATTTTCAAAGCCTGGCTCAAAGAAAAACTGGAACCCTTGAGCAACCGTCGCACGCTGCTGCAAGCCCCCACACGGCGTCAGGTGGATGAGCGCGCCGCCCAATCGCTGTTGCAAAAGCCCATGTTCGACGCCTTTCGCCGCCTGTTTCGGCGCGAACCGCCACAACCGCCGACGCTCAAGGAAACCCTGGTCAGGTTATGCCCAAGTTTGAGCACCGAGCAGATCGAAGAAGTGACACCGCACCTGAAAACCCCGCAAGCGGAGCAACTGCTCAACACCCTGGAAATCGACCGCGCGGTGCTGGACACAGAGCTGGAAAACTTCCGCAAGCAGAAGCCCAGCCTGACCAAGGCCAGCGCCACGCTGGTGGCCAACGAAATGCTGATGCGCGGCCACATCATCAAGGAGTTAAAAAACTGCTGGGAACAAGGCGCCTATCAACGCCTGCTGCCTGCGCAGGCACGCTCCGGCGGAACGCGGCTGGACCTGAGCGAACTGACCCTGGGGCGCTATATCGCCAGCCTGGAGCCTCTGCGGGCGGACTTCAGCCATGTCACGCGCTTGAATGTCAGCGGCACACGCCTGGGGGATCGGGACACCGACTTCCTCGACAATTTCCCCAATCTGCGCAGCCTTGACCTGTCCGACAACAACCTCGCCGGCCTGCCGTCACAGCTGCCCAATATCAAGTTCCTGGCCAAACTGAACCTGAGCAATAACCCCATCGCCTGGCGCCCCAGCGACTACGCAATCCTTGAACGCTGCCAGCTTCTGCGCTCGTTGAACCTGGAAGGCAATACGCAGATGCGCGTCGCTCCGGACCTCAGCCACTTGCCTGAGCTGCGCCGCATGGTGTTGCGGCGAACCAGTATCAGCGCCTGGCCGGCGGGGCTGGACAGCCCGAAACGGGTCACGCCGGAACTGGACTTGAGCAACACCAACGTGCGCACCGTGCCTGAGTTCGCCTCGGATTCGTCAGCGGCGCGCATCGTGGCCAACAGTTGGCTGGACCGTACCAAGCTCGAACGCCTCGACGAAGACCGTTTTGTCAGCTATCGCCGCGCCCAAGGCATCGACCCCTATCGCACCCGCCCGGTCGGCGATAAAGCCAACCGGGACTACTGGACAAGCGGCCTGGAAGGCGAGGATCTGGAAACGGCCAAGGAGGTCTGGGACGAGGTCGAAAAAGAGCACGGTTCCCAGGGCTTGTTCGACGTGCTCCATCTGCTGCAACCGCCGGAGCGCTTTCAAACCCAGGAGGATGCGCGGTTGTTCCGCCAGGGCCGGGAAGACCTGTCCATACGCGTATGGCAGGTGCTGTTTGCCGTGGACGAGAACCCCCAGTTCCGCGAGCGCATATTCAGCCTGGCCGGCGCGCCCGCCAATTGCGCCGATGCCGGTGCGCAGATCTTCAACCGCATCGGTGTCGAGACGCTGTTGGAAAACATCCTCAAGGACCAGAGCCCCGCAGGCCTGGCCACCCGCGAGAGCCGCCTGGCGACGCTGGCCAAACAATCCTGGCGCCTGGATCAGGTCAACGAGCGCGCGCGTGCCGAAATCAAATATCGCACCGACCCGATCAGCCAAGGGGGGCTGGGACAAGCCTTCGGCAGTGGAGATAACCAGGTGGACGACGTGCAGGTGTACCTGGCCTACCAGACCGGGCTCAAGGCGCGACTCGACCTGCCGTGGCTGTCCGAACATATGGTCTACCGCAACACCGCCAGGGTCACGGAAACCCACCTCAGCCGCGCCGCTCGCTACATTGCCCATCAGGAGCGCGGCAACGGTCTGGTCGACGGCATGCTTGAGCAACCGTTCTGGAACGAGTACCTGCAAGAAAAATACGTTGAGTCGTTCAACCAAGCCTTGGAACAACGTGCCGAGGCCGGCAGCCAACTGGAGGACTTGCTGGAAGCGCACCGCGAGTGGGTGAGCCCGTCCGTGAGCGTCGAGCGCAAGGCCACGCTGCGCACACAGCTGGTCAGCCTGGCCGACACGTTGAACCTTGCGCAAGCCGAGGTGCTTGAGGAGCAGCCGCTGTCCGACGCGACGGTGAATACCTTCTACGAGCATATCCAGCGCGACTACCGAGATCTGGCACGCCGCCTGACCCGCCAGGCCTTAGAAATCGCAGCGCAAACATCCTGAAGCGTCCCCGCCCCTCGACAGTTGGCGAGGGGCGGTAGCCGGCTATTTTCGAGATGGATAATTTCGAAATCAAACGCCATCCCGTCGGGGTATCCAACCCGGTATTCGCGCTTATTCTCGCCCCCTGCCCTCATTAGACTCGAATGCCTCATGAGCTGATTTCCAGGATTCATTGCATGGCTGACATCCCCTTTGCCCAAGCCTTTAAAGGGCTGCATTACGACTTCATCAACACTGCGCTTCCGCCCTGGCTGACCGCTACCCACCCACAACGCTTCAAAGCTTTACACCACGCTGCACGCCGCCACCCGATCCCTCCCACATCGCTACCGCGCCCCCTCAAGCAGGCAGTGGACGCGCACTGGCAAAACCTCAATGCGTTGGATGGGCAGTTTCAAGACTTGAACGATGTCTACGCCTACGCCGAGGCCAAACTGCGCACGGCGTTGGCCCAGGATTACGGCGACATCGATGTAAAAAATACCTTTCTACGCACCTATGTCAGCGCCGCCCAGGCCTGGTGGGTGATTGACGTGACCCAGGGTGTCACCAGTCGCACCGTGTCGTTGCTGGACGCCGCGCTGCACAACTTTGCCGACAACGAGCAGTTTGTCGATTACGCGTTTCTCTCGCGCCCCGACGCACGGGGGCAACAACGCAGCCTGAGCTTCACCCACAAGGTCAGCGGCGCGGCGCTGACTGTCGAGGGGTTCAAACAACTGTGTCGCCGGCTGGATATCGGCGCGCAGTATCAGGCCCAGCTCAAGAGAGCCCTGGGCTTCGAGCAGCGCAGCGTCGCCTATCGCGTGCGCCAGCACGTGCTTGCCCAGCAGAAAAGCGGCTTGAGCGCGGCCGCGCAACTGGCCGCGCACAAGGGCGATATTCCGCGCAACGCCCTGGCACCGTTGCTGGCCCTGGCCGCCGGCCAACCCGCCGTCGAGTGGGAGGGCCAGCCGCTGCATTGCCACACCCTGGACATGATGAACACGCGGCTCACCGGCATCATCCTGCTGCATAGCCCGCCATCGCCGCCCACGCCGCTGACCCAGGTGCTCGCCTATGTGCCGGACGACCCCGAACACCCGCTCAAGCACTACCCTTCACCGCAGGCCTTCATGGCTGAACTGACCCGCCAACTGCGCGACGTCGAGCACTATCAGGTCTTTTTCAGTCGCTTCGTCGCCCACGACCAACGCGGGTATTTCTTCGCCAACCTCAATGCGCGCCTGAGCCGCGTGCAGTGGCACCACAAAGCGCCCACCGACAGCCAGCCCAGCTGGAAAGACACGCCGATCGAGCACCCGCATCTGCAATTCAACGTGCAACGCTTCGAGCACGACTACCAGAACCGCTCGACCGTCTCCACGGAAAACGACCTGTGGAACTACTTGTATCGGGTGCGCTTGAACAAGATCGTCAACGATGCCCAAAGCCTCGCCGTCTCGACCCATCGCGTCGATCGCATGGCGCGTTGGGCATGGTGGGACAACTTGGAAAAAATCTTTTCCGACCTCCTTAATGTCGCGGTGCAAGTCCTCACGCCTTTCATACCCGGGCTGGGTGAACTGATGCTCGCGTACACCGCTTATCAACTGACCGACGAGGTCTTCGAAGGCATCGTGGACTGGGCCGAGGGCCAGGCGCGGGAGGCCGTGGAGCATATGTTTGGGGTGGCGCAGAACCTGCTGCAGCTCGGCACGTTCGCCGCCGGTGCGCAGGTCGCGCAACCGTTGCACCTGAAGCTGTCGGCCTTTGTAGAGGGCCTCAAAGCCGTGCAACTGCCCGACGGTCGCACGCGCTTGTGGAACCCGCAGATCAGCCCTTATGCCGATCCCTCACTGCAACTGCCGGCGCAAGCCCGCGCCGAACCGTCAGGGCTGCACCGGCACCAGGGGCAAGCACTGCTCAGACGCGATGGCGAGCACTTTCGGGTGCGCTATGACGCCGAGCGCGACGAACATCGCATCGTGCATCCGCGCCGACCCGACGCCTATCAACCCAGGGTGCAGCTCAAGCGCGACGGCATCGTGCTGCATGAGGCGGAACACCCCCAGACCTGGGACCGTCCGACCTTGCTGCGTCGCCTCGGGCGACCGGTAGAAGGTTTGAGCGATACACAACTGGAGCGTATCCGCCGCATCAGCGGTTGCGACGACGACCTGCTGCGCGGCATCTACCACCACGACCAGCCGCTGCCGCCCCTGCTGGAAGACACCCTCAACCGCTTCGACGCCTATGCCAGTGCCAGCCGCTCCAGCGACAGTATTCGCGTCGGGCAGCCATTGGACCCGGCCTCGGCGTGGTTCGAGCAGACGGTTACCGAACTGCCCGGCTGGCCGGCGGATAAAGCCTTGCAGGTGTATCTACGCGCCGACCTCACCGGCGCCTCTCACCACTACGGCAATCCCGACGCCGCGCCCGCCGACACTCTGCAGATGAGCCTGGCGCAAGTGATGTCCGGCACACTGCCGGAGCGGGTTCTGGCATTTCTCGATGAACCCCAGACCGAGGCGCTGCTGGGCCAACATCTGCCGAAACCCCAACGGCTCCAACACCTGCGTAACCTGCTGGCCGATTACGTCAGCCAGCAGGCGCCCGACATTGGCCCTTACATGCACCGTTTGCGCGAGCTGTCCGACGAGCCGCGCACGCGCCTGTTGCGTGAGCACTTCCCGCGTTTGGAGAGCCACGCCATCGACGCGCTGCTCAGCAGCGCCAACAGCGACGAACTGCGGGTGATGGATGAGCACCAGCGCGTGCCGCTGCGCCTGAAAAACCTCGCCGGCGAACTGGATTTCGTCGCCCGCACCACCCATGCCTACGAGGGTTTCTATTTTCCCTGGCAGCAGACCCCGGACAGCGAACACATGGTGCTCAACACCCTCAAGCATCACAGCGATGCCTTCGCCGACCTGCACCTGCAAATTCGCGAACGCACGGCCGATGGGCCGTTGCGCTGCGAGGCGGGGCCCATGGACGCCCAGGTGCACCGCACGCTGATCCGCAAGGGCAACCATGGCTATGAAGTGCTCGACGATCAGTTAAAGCATCTGCACGGCCCGGACACGCTGTACGCGTCGATCCTCCAGGCCCTGCCCGATCCCACTCGGGAAGCACTGGGCTACAGCACCGGCCAGGGCACCGCGCTGCGCGGCTGGCTGATGCAAACCCTGGAACCCCTGGCCGAACGCCGTATCGCCTTGGCCGAGCCGCCGACACGCGCTCGCGCGAATCGGGAGACCCTGGCCCTGCTGGGCACACCGATGCCGAAAAGAACCGCTCGCGGGCCAACGCAGCCGAGCGCGGACCTGCATCGGGAGGCTCTGAAAACCCTGTTCCCCTACCAAAGTGAAGAACGTATCCAGACCTACATGGACACCGTCGGGCCGCAGGCCCTTGGCGAAACGATCAACACCCTGGTCGTCGAACGCATTCGCCTGAACGGCGAGCTGTCGCGTTGGGCACTGCAGCCAGGCGCCCATAGCCTGAGCGTGGAGCGCGAGTTGCGCGCGTTTATCAGCGCCAGAATCCTCGAATGCTGGGACGACCAGGTACGCGTCCGGGTCGAACATCGCGGCTCAGTGCTGGACCTCAGCGGCCTGGTGTTACCGGACGTGTTGCCGACGCTGCAAGCCGATTTCGGCCATGTGGTCGGGCTCAACCTGGCCAGAACCCGCTTCAAGGCAGAGCATGCCGATTTTCTCGCGCGCTTCCCCTCGTTGCGCACCCTCGATCTGACCCACAACCCCCTGACCCACCTGCCGGATACCCTGGTGGACCTGCGCCATCTGGAAAACCTCGACCTGTCGCACACCCTGCTGCAATTACGCGCGCGGGATGTCACCCGCCTGAAAAACCTGCGTTACCTGCGCCGCCTGAAACTCAACCACACCCCGACCCGCCAAGTGCCGGATATCGGGCGCATGCGCGACCTGGACGAACTGGACCTGAGCCGCACGCCCATCGAACGCTGGCCGGACGGGGTGTTCGATGTGCCCCGGCCGCCGCACTGGCTGCTCAACCTGCAAGACACAGCCATTACCGAGGTGCCCGAGGTCGAATTGGGCAGCCCTGCCGCCCTGGTGGTTGCCCGCACGCGCCTGGATCGCTCACGTCTGGGGGCGGTGAGTCGCGAGCGTTTCAGGGCCTACCGCGAATCCGTGGGCCTGGACGCAGACCGCAGCTACGAGCCGCGCGGCGAGAGTGAACCCTGGCTGGCCTACCTGGACCCCACCGCTCAGGACGCCGCGCGGGCGCTGTGGAATCGGCTGGAACACGAGCATGGCTCCCAAGGCTTCTTTGAAGTGATCAAAGCGCTTGAAGCACCCGACGAATTCCAGAGCGCAGAAGATGAACAGCGTTATACCGCCAACCACCGCACCTTGACGCAACAGGTCTGGGAGCTGCTGGAGGCGGCGGACGCCGACACTGCCCTGCGCCTGAAACTGTTCGAGATGGCCAGTTACCCGGCCAACTGCGCCGATGCCAGCACGCAAATATTCAACGAGCTGGGCGTGGAGGTGTTGGTCCATCAGATCGAACGCTATGCCCCCTCGCCCGAGGTTCACGAGCAGCGTCTGGCCGTGCTGTGCCGGGGCATTGCGCGGTTGCGGCAGCTCAACGACGTGACGCGGGCCGACATCCGCCAGCGCCTGGCGCCGCTCTCCCAGGGCGGCCAGGGCCTGCGGCTGCGCAGCGAAATCGTCGACAACCTGCCTGGCGAGGTGGATGAAGTAGAGGTGTACCTGGCCTACCAGACTGCGTTGGCGCAGCGCCTGGACTTGCCGTGGATCGCGGACCATATGATCTACCGCCTGACGGCCAACGTGAGCGAGGCGCAGATCAACAGCGCCTACCGCCAGGTGCTGGAACTGGGCGAAGGCGACGGCCTGGTCAACCGCATGCTGCTGGACCCACACTGGCGCGGCTGGCTGGAGCAGCGCTATCCCGAACGCCACGCGCAGCATCAGCAAAGGCTCAAAACGCGTCACGGGCAGTTGTATGAGCTGCAAGACTTGCATGAACAATGGCGCAGGGCACCGACGGCCGAGGCCCTACAGCAGATGCAGGATTTGGCGGCCCTATTGGGGATTACCGATGGGCAGTTGCAAGGCGATGACGCCGCGCTTCTGGCCGCCTGCGAGCGCCTGGAAGAAACGCTGGGCTATGACGCCCTGGCGTGGATGCGCGAACAGACGCGCAATGCTTTGCGCGACGCCGGCGACTGGCGCAATCGAGCGCCGAAGCGTTGAACCGCAAGCTCCGGCAGGCGTGCACGGGCGCGCGCCTGCCGGGGTCCGTCAGCGCACTTCGATCCTGCGCTGCGCATCGCCTTCCCACAGATAGAAGCGGTAGACGCGCCCTGCCTTCTTGTCGAAGCTGAAGGTGCGGCCGGGGAAGATATGGTTCTTGGTGGTTGGCGCGCAGTCGGTACTGTCATGGCCCGCACAGTCCTTGAACTCATCGACCAGTACCACGGTGTTGCCGGCATTGCGCATGACGTAGCGCTGCCCACCGTTCTCGATCTTCGTGTCGAAGCGGCTGTCCTTGGGACGAACGAAAAATACCGTGCCATAGCCAGCCATCACCTGCACGCCACCGGCCAGGGTGTTTTTATAGGCTTCGCGTTCTTCATCGCTGACCTGGAACTCATCGTCTTTCTCCGGCGCCACCGGCAGGTAACGCACGCGGAAGTAGCGCTCCTTGTCACGCTCGCCCATAAACAACAAGCGCGTGCTCTGCACACCGCCGGCCGGCACGATCAAGCGCGCCGGGCTGGCGATCAGGCCGTTGCGCACGCTGCCGTCTGCCTCGGTCTTGAGCGGGACTTCGTCGTAAGTGCCGTCGGGCTTGTAGAGCATTTCGGTGATGTTGACCTTGACGAAAGCGGTCTTGGTGCCGCCGTTGAAAACCCGCTTGAGGTAGGTGCTTTTATCGCCGCGCAGATAATCGTAGAAATCCCCGACATTGATACTCGGCCCCGCCTGGGCACTCAGGGCACACAGCAACAGGCCCAGCCCCGCACATACACGCTTCATAACCGCTCCTTTGCACACCATCATGGCCTCACCGCATCGAACAGCAGCTCGACGCTGCCGTAGTAGTCACCTGGGGTAAACCCATCCGGCGGCTCGACGGCCGAGATATCCAGTAGCACGCGCTTGCCCTGGCGCGCTTCGTCCTGGGGCACCACCAGGGTGTCCTCCAGGCTCAGCACTTGGCCGTTGAACGTGACGCTCAGGTCGATGTAGGTACGCCCGCCGTTGAACAGGGTGGGCAACGCACCCAGGCGCGCATTGATGCCGCCGGCGGAACTCTTGACGTCGAAGTGTTCCCGCAAGGGCCGCAGGCGCCCCGGCACCAGGTCCCAGATCATCTGTTGTTCGCGCTCCAGAAAACCGGGCGTGATCGGCAACACGTAAAAATCCTGGGTGGGGATGGTCACCGACACATCGAACACTTGCACTTCACGAACCGCCTGTGCCGCAGGGCTGAACACCGCGCCACCGGTGAGCAGCACCAGGCCCAGCAGGGCCGGACCGCCTCGTTTCCACCCACGATGGGTGCGTTTACTGACTCTCATCCTTTGACCTCATAAGGTTTCTTGTCGCTGCCTTCGATCAGGGTGAAGCGGTAGGTCCGCCCCTTTTGCTTGTCAAAACCAAACGTGCGACCGGGCAGAATGTGGTTCTTGGTGGTCGGCTGGCAGTCCTTGGGATCGGCCGCGGAGCAGTCCTTGAATTCGTCGACCACCACCACACTGTTGCCCGCGTTGCTCAGGCGGTAATGGCCGGCGCTGTCGTCGACGCCGGTCTGGAAACGCGCGTCCTTAGGCCGCACGAAAAACACCGTGCCATAGCCCGCCAATACCGTTACCCCGGCAGACAAAGCGCCTTTATAGGCTTCGCGTTCTTCTTCAGAGAGGGCGAACTCGTCGTCCTTTTCCGGCATCACCGGCACGAAGCGCACGCGGAAATAACGCTCTTTTTCCCGCTCGCCCAGGTACAGCAGACGCGTGCCCTGCATGCCATTGGCCGGCACGATCAAGCGCGTGGGGCTGGCCATCAGGCCATCGCGCAAACTTGCGTCGGTGGCGGGTTTGACTTCCACCTCTTCGGAGGTGCCGTCGGCGTTGTAAAGGATCTCCAGCACCTGGACCCTGACGAACGCCGTGCTGTCGCCGCTGTTGAACACGCGCTTGAGGTAGGTGCTCTTGTCACCGTCCAGGTAGTCGTAAAACACCCCGACATTCAGGCTGGGCCCGGCCTGCGCCCCCAGCGGCAGGCCGCACAGCAACCACAAGGCCCACACATATTTGCTCCACATAACGCTCTCCAATAACACGTGTGACGTCGTTTACAGGTCCGAATCCCAGATCACCGTGGCCATCCCCGAATAGGTGCTGCCGCCCTGGCTCAGCATGTTGTCGGTGTGCTCTCGGCCAACCTCGAAATGCAGGGTGCCGGGCCGGCGATTCACGTAGTGCCCAGGCTGGAACAATTGGGTGCCCGCGCCGCTGAGCAATAGGGGCTGGCGGTTCACCGCCGAACCATCGGGGCGGTTCAGGCCATAGGGCAGGCTGACGCTGATATCCAGCGGCACTTGATGGCCGTCGGCGTTACGCAAGGCGCAGGTGTCGCCCATCACGCGCTCGCATTCCAACTGCATCTTGAAACGCGAAGACGCGGAGATATTGAAGGTCTGGTCACGGAACAGCCGCGCCGGTTTACGCCCCTGATTCAGCCAGGCTTGCCAGCCGCCCTGGGGCACCAGTTCGATGCGGTTGCCGCCGGGGGGCACTTCGACCTGCAAGGTGTGCAGCACATCCAGACTGAAATTGAGGGTCAACTGGTTGTCGCTGGGGATCACCACGTCGCCGAAATCGAAGTCCTGATGCGGCCCCATGGTGTAGGTGATGTTGCCGACGTATTGCCCTGACGACATGCCCAACGGGTTGGGGGTTCGCAGTGCATAGGCGAACTCGAAGGTGCTGTACCAGAACCGCGTGATGGTGGTGCCGGGGAATCGGCTGCACACCCCCGCTCCCTCCGGCACCAGCCAGAAGAACAGAGCCAGGGTGTTGTTGCCGGTGAGAAACCCGGTGCTCTGGCAAGGGCTCGGCGCAGTCGACCACTGCCCTTGCCAGGAATACCCAGGCCGCGCCCAGGCACTGGTGTTGGGGCGCACATCCCAACGGTGCCCGATCCCGGCAATGCGCACCTGCACGGTTTCGGTTTCGCCGGTACGGGCATGGGTCACCTGTACATCCCGCCACTCGGACGGCACTTTCCACATTGCGCCTTGGCGCGGATCCTCGTGAAAGGCCTCGATAGGCGCGTTGGCGTTGGCGGCGAAATTGCTGGTGCGGATGGTGAAAATCCCCATCTGCTGGCAGCGAATCGGCATGTGTCCGGCACATATACCCGTCACCGGTGTGGTGTTGCGAAACTCGTTCTTGGTCGGGTTCGCTGGGTCGGGGACAAATTCGGCGGTGATGTCCTGGGACAGCGCCTGTGCCGTGCCGGTAGCGCCAAGGCCCAACAGGCCGGCCAGCGCGACGCGCGCCAATCGTGATGTTCTGCTCATAGATCCGAATCCCAAATAACAGTGGCTTGTCCCGAATAAGTGCTGCCGCCCTGAGCCAGCATGCTGTCGGCATGCTCTTTGACGACCTCGAAATGCAGGGTGCCGGGGCGGCGATTGACGTAGTAGCCAGGCTGGAACAGCTCGGTACCCGCGCCGCTGAGCAGCAAGGGCTGACGGTTCACGGCCGAACCATCGGGGCGGTTCAGGCCATAGGGCAGACTGACGCTGATATCCAATGGCACTTGATGGCCGTCGGCGTTGCGCAAGGCGCAGGTGTTGCCCATCACGCGCTCGCATTCCAACTGCATCTTGAAACGCGAAGACGCGGAGATATTGAAGGTCTGGTCACGGAACAGCCGCGCCGGTTTGCGCCCCTGATTCAGCCAGGCTTGCCAGCCGCCCTGGGGCACCAGTTCGATGCGGTTGCCGCCGGGTGGGACTTCGACTTTGAGGTCGTGCTGAACCTCCAGGAAAATACTGAAGGTCAGTTGGTTATCCGTGGGAATCAGCACATCGCCGAAATCGTAATCACCACCAGGCCCCATTGTGTAGGTCAGGCTGCCCGTGTATTCGCCACTGGACATTCCCAAGGGGTTGGGGGTCCGTAGCTCATAGGCGTACTCCATCTGGTAGATACGCATATAGGCCAATTCTTGGGAGGGCTTACGACTGCAGACCCCAGCGCCTTCCGGCACCATCCAAAAATAGGTAGCGGTTTGCAAACCAGCCTTTAAATGACCGGTTGAAATACATGGGCTCGGCGCCCTTGCCCATTGTTGTGTCCAGCCAACCCCAGGTTGCGCCCAAGCAGAAACCCCAGGCGGACGCGGCACCTGCCAAAGACCACCAAAACCGGCAATGCGCATTTGCACTGTTTCGGTTTCTCCGGTCTTGGTATGCGTCACCAACACGTTCCGCCAATGCGACGGCACCTGCACCATGAACCCCTGTCGCTCATCGGCGTGATTGGCCAGGATCGGGCCGTTGGACAACGCGTCAAAACCGGGGATGCGAAGGCTGAACAGATTCAGGGCCTGACACTGCGTCGGGATATGCGACTGACAGATAGAACTGATCGGCGTGGTGTTCTGGAACTTGTTGACCATGGGGTTGGTAGGGTCCGGTTTGAACAGCGCGGTGATGTTCTCGGATATGGCCTGGGCTGTCCCCGTCCCTCCTAGGCTCAACAGTCCGACCAAGACGGCAAGGTTCAACGGTGATGCGCGATTCATAGATCCGAATCCCAAATAACGGTGGCTTGCCCCGAGTAAGTGCTGCCGCCCTGAGCCAGCATGCTGTCGGCATGCTCTTTGGCGACCTCGAAATGCAGGGTGCCGGGGCGGCGATTGACGTAGTAGCCAGGCTGGAACAGCTCGGTGCCCGCGCCGCTGAGCAGCAAGGGCTGACGGTTCACCGCCGAACCATCGGGGCGGTTCAGGCCATAGGGCAGGCTGACGCTGATATCCAATGGCACTTGATGGCCGTCGGCGTTGCGCAAGGCGCAGGTATTGCCCATCACGCGCTCGCATTCCAACTGCATCTTGAAACGCGAAGAGGCAGAGATATTGAAGGTCTGGTCACGGAACAGCCGCGCCGGTTTGCGCCCCTGATTCAGCCAGGCTTGCCAGCCGCCTTGGGGCACCAGTTCGATGCGGTTGCCGCCGGGTGGGACTTCGACCTTGAGGTCGTGCTCCACACTCAGCGTAAAGTTGAACGTAAGGACGTTATCGTTGGGCATCATGACGTCGCCCATATCGAAATCCATCCCCGGCCCCACCGTATAGGTCAGGCTGCCCACGTAATCGCCCGAGGACATGCTCAGCGGATTCGGCGTGCGCAGCTCATAACCCAGGTACAGCGACGTGTAGCGCAAGTTCGGCACCCGGAACAACGCCTGTTTGACACAGGTTCCATCTCCTTCCGGGATTCGCCAAAAATACGATGAGCCCGTCGACGTGACTGTTTGAGTTCCGCTGGTTTGCCTGCACGGCAGAGCATCCCTGGCCCACCAGCCGCCGCGCCACATCAAGTTATGCCCAGCAGCGCCCCCAGTCCCGGTCATTTGCGAGACATTACCGCCCAGCTCATGCCATCCACCCAAGCCACCAATACGCATGTCCAGCGTTTGCTGCTCGCCGGTCCTGACATGCGTGACCTGCACTGAGCGAAACTGCGAGGGCACTCTGAACATGGCGCCTTGGCGCATTTCATTATCGGCGGCGATGGGCCCATTGGCACTGAAGCTCAAGGGCGATAGCAAACTGGCCAAGCCCCATGTTTCACAAAACGCCGGTTGCCACAGACAATGCCCCAAGTTCGGTGAGGTGTTGACGAACTTGTTCACCATAGGGTTCGCCGGGTCGGGTTTGAACACTGCCGTCACATCCAGTACGCCCGCGAAAGACAAGGGCGTTGCAACCCCCAGCACCAATGCGATCGCCATACGCTGGATGCGTTTGAGTCCTGCTCTGCACAAAATCACACCGTTAACCCGCTTTGCCACTGCCATTGAAGGCCTCCGCTAACGTATCCGCGGTGCAGCGCAAGTCGCCGATCATCAGCACGTTGCTTTCCTCACGGGCCTTGGAAGGATCGAGTAGGAATTGGCAGAGCAACTGGTTGTTGCGCCGCACTTCGAGGGTGGGCGAGCTGGCGTTCATCTCAAGGGAGAAGAAGCCGTCGACTTCGCTGACGCCACGGGTGGCGTGGTTGATCACATGCAGGCCCTTGAGCGGCTTGCCCTGAGGGTCGACCAGGCGCCCGAGCACGGTGACGGTCTGCATCACGCTGATCTTGCGGTAATCCACCCCGCCCTTGTTCAGGTGGTAGCGGGTGCGTTGCGGCTGGATCGAGGCCGACGGCGCATGGTTGCCTTCGAAGTCGAAGCTGACCGAGCTGCCTTTGTAGGCCGCCACCGGAATGAAGTTACGCCCCGGCCGCAATGCCGTGCTGCCGCCGCTCATGTCATCGGCGCGCAGGGCGATGTCATCCACGTCGGTTTCCACGTCCACGATCAAGCCGGAACCGGACCCGTGGTACTGGCTGGTGAGCACCATTTCCCGCTGCCCCATGGCGAAGGTGCTGTCCAGGTTCAGGCCGCCGGACAGTTCGTTGTTGAACGAAGAACGCTGGACGAAGCCGTCGCCAGTGACCACATCGTTCTGGAAACTGGCCATGCCGGACAGACCGACGCCGTAAGTGTCGGTGATCGCGGTCGCCGACACGCTTTGCAGGACGTGATCCTTGAGGTCTTTGCGGTAGGTCAGCGAGGCGTTGTTGTCGCGAGTGCCGTCACGGGCGGTACGGGTGCCGATGCTGGCGGACCATTGCTCGCCCGGCGCTCCGAGGGCCAGGCTGACACTCAGGTCGACGCCGCGGTTGCGCCGGTCGCCGGTGCTGGCGGTCGCCGGCCGGTCGAACACCGACAGCCGCCAGTTGGCGTCGTTGCCGAACAGGTGGGTGCGTTCGGTCCAGCCCAAGTCCAGGCCCAGGCCATCGGTATTGCCTTGGCTATAAGACACGCGGCCATTGATCGAACGCAGGTTGCTGAGCCGGTGGTTGAGGGACAGCGATGCGTTGCTGGTCTGGCCGACGAACACATCGCGCTGGCGGATGCGCGTGCCGTCGGGCAGGGTTTCGTAGGTGTTGCGGGTGTCGAGCCAGCTACGGGTGTAGTTGAACACCACCGTGCCGGCACCGTAGTTGTAGAGGGCGTTGAAGTCGGCGCCGGTGCCGTATTTTTCGGTCTGGTACAGGTTGGCATACAGGCTGGCGTAGTTGGCCAGGGTCCAATCGATGGAGGTGCCGTACTGCATGTTGTCCTTGACCTGGCGCCCGGACACGCCCAGCACCACGCGCGGGTGTGCCAGGTAATTCAGCGAGACCCCGGCGGTTGGATCGCCGCTGGTCTGCTCTTCGTAGTTGCTCAGCAGTTTGCTTTCCCGGCCCGCAAACAGGTTGTAGCGCCAGCGCTCGTCGAGGTTGCGCCAGTTGTTGGGTTTGTAGACCAACTCTTGTGTGGTGCTGGTGATCTGGCCGTCTTCGATCAGGCGCACTTCCACTTCATAAATGCCGCCCGGCAAGGCACGGGTGTCCAGACTCTGCAAACCGCTGCCGACGGCCTGGGTGTTGATCAGCAGGCCATTGCGGTAAATCTCCACCGATGCCTGGCGGCTGGCGGTGACGTAAATCGGATACACGGCAGGCTTGGGGTTGTTGATCATCAGGCTGTCGGAGCTGCCGTACATCACCCCGATGGCGGTGTCCGGGCTCGCGCCGAAGGAGCGCAGTTGGCGGGTCAAGCCTTCGGAGTTGGGGGTGAAGTAGCCCAAACGCAGGAAATTGCCTTGCAGCTCGCGCTGGGTGTAGAGCGAATAAACGGCGTGGTTGAGGTCCTGGTCGTCCGGCCCGCCCAGCCGCGACAACTGCATGTTCAGGGTCTGGCTCCACAGGCCCAGGCTGCTGCTGGCATCCAGGCCGAAGCGCCCGCCCAGGTCCTGGCCTTCACCGCCACTGAGGTTCAATTGGTTACGTACGATCAAGCCGGTGCTGCCGCCGGTGGGCAGGAAGTAGTAACGCTCTTCGTCGGCGTCACGTTCGGCGTCCTCGGTCAGCAGGGAAACCTTGGAACCTTCCAGGTTGTAGTGCACCGCCAGGAGTTTTTCCGGGCAGTTACTTTCGCAGCTTCCCAGTTTCACGCCTTGTTTCAGATAGTCGGCCCAGCGATCGCGCTCGTCGTCCTTGATCACGCTGCCGTCGTGGTCGGTGAATTCGAGCAAGGTCAGGCGGTCATCCCGCGATAGCACCACCATCGCTTCAGAAACAAACTCCTGATCGAGTTCAACCCTGACCGCCAGAGGCACATCAAAAAAATGCTCTTCAAAGTCTGCCGGCAAACCCTTGGCCTGGGAGAGCAAACTACGGGGTGTGGTGCCGTTGGCGGGATCTGCCGCCAACGCGCCCGCACAAAACAACAGGGCGAGCGCTGCCGCGATGGGAGTCATCGGGAACATGAACGGAATACTCTGATTTTCGAACTGCAATAAGGGAACCGATCAACCGACATGACTGCCTGCCGATCGGTATCACTACCCAATAAGCCGACGCTTATTGATCAGCGGGCCTGCCTCACTGAGTGACGCGAGGCTCGTGATCGAACACGATGGTGTAGTTGGTGGTGAAGAGCCCGGAAACACCATCAGCCGGCTTGGCCGCGGCAATCACCAGATCAGCCTGAGTACCCGGCGTGGAGCTGGCGTCATCTACCACTTCCAGCGGCGAGCCGGTCAGCACCACACCGTTGAAGGTGTTGGTCAGAGCGATGGCGTCGGTGCCGTTGCTCAACGAAGCAGGACCACCTTCGATGTAGGCTTTGATGGAGCCTTCGGTGTTTTTCACGTCGTAAGTGGCACGCAAGGAACTCAGCTCACCGGACACGGTGTTGTAGTTCATGACTTCGTCACGACCAAAGTTCGGGTCACGCGGCTGAACGTGGAACTGTTTAGTCGGGATCGAGGCTTTGATGTTGATGACGCTGGACGCTTCACCGACAGCGAACACACTGGACGAACCGAAAGCCAGGGCAATCAGTGGCAGTACGAAAGCGGTTTTTTTAAGCATTTTGAGTACCTGTTATCGCATTAAGAGCGTTAGTTGAAAAACTCAGTTTCGTGCGTGGCACAACTCGAAAAAACCGAGTCCTGCGACGCACGTAAATAGTCCCTCGAAACGCCTTTTCGCGAAGCCAGTACTTTCGTTTAAAGCAGTAGTTAATCACGACACGACAAGACAGAAGAAAACCTTGATATTCAATATCATGGATATTAACTGTAAGCCGCTTATTACATCACTTAATGCAGTGTACTACTTGCATTAACAACTCGACTGTAAGACGAATACTACATGCCGTACAGGGCCTGATTATTATCTGATTTAGAGTAATAACTCCAACTAACAAGTTAGTATCAGACACTTGAAAACGCTACTTATTTCCTGAGTAAAACAGCCGATCAGCCGCCGTTGCAGACCCAGTGCAGCCCAGCTCGCAAGGGCTTGCGCGCGCCGATACCGTTCGTCAGAGGTTTTTGCATGATTCATAAGATATATCTTACGTTGTATCTAAATGAGACAGGAGAGCATGACCATGAGAGACCCTCATCACCACCGAGACCACGGTGACAGCCGCGACGGCTTCGACAAACGCCCCGGCCGCGAACGCGGCGGGCGCGGCCCACGGGTGTTTGCGCCGGGGGATTTGAAATTGCTGCTGCCGGCGCTGATCGCCGAACAGCCGTGCCACGGCTACGATTTGATCCGCCGCATCGAAACCTTGTTCGACGGCGCCTACACCCCCAGCCCTGGGGTGATCTACCCCACGCTGACGTTCCTGGAAGAAAGCGAGTTGATCGCCGGCGACAGCGAAGGGGGGAAAAAACGCTACACCATCACCGACGCCGGTCGTCTCTTCTTGAGCGAACAGACGGTTGCCCTCGATGGCATTCGTTTGCGCATGGACGTCAGCAAACGCTCGTTGCGCGGCCACGACCGCCCGCCGGAAATCCACGAGGCGGTGCATAACCTGCGCCATGCCTTGCATTCGCACCACGGGCGCTGGAGCCCGGAAGAAATCGTGCGGGTCGCCGCGCTGCTCAACGGCACCGCCCAAGCCATCGCTGACGGGAAAGCTCAATGAATAAGCCAGGTATCCACCGCGTCACCCACGAGATCAAACGCCGCCGCCTCGACGTGCTGCGCGTGGTCGACATCACTCCACGCATGCGCCGCATCACCTTGGGCGGGCCGGAACTGGCGGGCTTTATCAGCCTGGGCAGCGACGACCACATCAAACTGCTGTTCCCACGCAACGCGGCCGAACAGGCCGCGCTGGACAGCCCGACGTTCAACATCAAGGGCGACGGCCCGCAACCGGCCATGCGCGACTACACCCCGCGCCGTTATGACGCGCAACGCGGCGAACTGGACATCGACTTCGTGCTGCACGGCGATGGCCCCGCCTCCACTTGGGCCGCACAGGCTACACCCGGCCAGCACCTGCACATCGGCGGGCCACGGGGTTCGATGGTCGTGCCGGACATGTTCGACAGCTACCTGTTGATCGGCGACGAAACCGCGCTGCCGGCCATCGGCCGACGCCTGGAAGAACTGCCCGCCGGGCGCAAGGTATTGGCTGTGATCGAAATCGCCGATGCGGCGGAACGCCAGACGCTGCACAGCGACGCCGATGTCGAGGTGATCTGGGTGCTGCGCGGCCAGGATGACCTGCTGGAAACCGTGCAAAACCTGACATTGCCCGAGGGCTCGCTGTACTGTTTTGTGGCGACCGAGACCCAATTGGCGCGGCGGGTGCGCCGGGTGTTGCTCGATACGCATCGGGTTAACGAGGAATACCTCAAGGCCGTTGGCTACTGGCGCGCTGACGGCAGCGAAGAGGCATAACTCATCGCTCCAGCAGGATGAAGACCCACTCCTGATAGCAGCATGTCAGCCGACGATGAGCCGACTGACATGCCCGCATCAGCGCGATGGCGCTCGCAAAGACTTGTCCATCCCCACCACCAACAACGCAATCAGCACAAAACCCGCCAGAATGCCGCCGGCATTCACGAACACCTGTGGATAACCCAGCGTGCTCACATCGATGAACGGGTACTGATACTGCCCGAGCAAATCCCCCCGCAACAGCGCGTAGCCGAAGTACACCAGCGGGTAAATCACCCACAGGCCGATATGGGTTAAACGCAACTGCCCCTTGGGCACGCAACGCCACCAATACAGCGCAAACAGCACGGGCATGACGTCGTGCAGCAATTCGTCGGCAATGAATTGAAAACCTTCGGGCTGCCACAGATGTCGCAGCAACAGGTTGTATGCCACGCCCACCACCACAATGCTCACCGCGATGCCGCTACTTACCGCCGGCGCGAGGAAAAACCGCTGCGCCGCCGACGGGCGTTTGACCAGGGCATAACTGAGCACCACCGCCGCCAGGGTGTTGGTCAACACGGTGAAGAAACTGAAAAAGTTGATCAGCCCGCCCATCAGGCTGGCGCCGGACTCCCAGCGCGAATAGAAAATCAGGTACTGCTGAATCGCCAGGCCCACCCAACCGGCCAGTGCCGCTGCTGCCACATACCGCTTCATGGGATCAATCCAACGGTCGTTTGGTGCGCATCAGCTTCACGTACAACCCTTCGACTTTTTCCCGCGCCCACGGGGTTTTGCGCAGGAAGGTCAGGCTCGACTTGATACTCGGGTCGCTCTTGAAGCAGCGGATATCAATGCGCTCGGCCAGGCCTTGCCATTCGTAATGTTCCACCAGCGTAGTGAGGATGTGTTGCAGGGTGACGCCGTGGAGCGGGTCGTTGCTTGTCGCGGTCATGCCAGGCCTATGAAAAAAGGGGGTCAGAAAGGTGCACACCTTATCACCCCGTCAGACCAGGTAAAAAAGTTCCCGTTCCCAGCGAAAAAGATATGTTATATTGTAACTATAACTTTCAAATCTTTTCGCCGTTTTTCCAAGGAATGTCCGATGTCCCTCCCCTCCCTCTGGCGCTTGACTCCACTGGCCGCCGCTCTGTTGATCTGCACCGAAACCCACGCTCTGGAACTGCCGACCCAAGTCGTTACCGGCAATCCGCTGGGCAGTGAACAACTGGCCTCGCCCACCACCGTGCTGGAGGGCGATGAACTGACCTTGCAGCAAAAAGGCAGCCTCGGTGAAACCCTGAACAAACAGCCGGGGGTGTCCTCGTCCTACTTCGGCCCGGGCGCCAGCCGACCGATTATTCGCGGCCAGGACGGCGACCGCATTCGCCTGCTGCGCAATGGCGTGGGCGCGCTGGATGCGTCGTCGCTGTCTTACGACCATGCGGTGCCGCTGGACCCGGTCAATGTGGAGCGCATCGAGATCGTGCGGGGCCCCGCCGCACTGTTGTACGGCGGCAGCGCCATCGGCGGCGTGGTCAATACCTTCGATAACCGCATCCCCACCGAGGCCATCGAAGGCATCCACGGTGCCGGCGAGCTGCGCTACGGCGGCGCGGACACCACCCGCAGCAGCGCCGGCAAACTGGAGGCCGGCAACGGCACGTTCGCCCTGCATCTGGACGCCAGCGCGCGGTCGTTCAATGACCTGAAAATCCCCGGTAGCGCACGCAGCCGCCACGCTCCGGACAGCGACGACGGCCCCGGCAAGAACGGGCGCCTGGGTAACAGCGACGGGCGTCAGGACGGCGGCGCAGTGGGCGGCTCCTACACCTGGGACGACGGTTACGCTGGGCTGTCCTACAGCAACTACGACAGCAACTACGGTTCGCCCGCTGAACAGAACGTGCGAATTCGCATGCAGCAGGATCACTACGCGTTCGCGTCGCAGATCCGCAACCTGCAGGGGCCGTTTACCTCAGTGAAACTCGACGCGGGCTACACCGATTACGAACACCGCGAAATCGAAGGCGGCGAAACCGGCACGGTGTTCAAGAACAAAGGCTACGAAGCACGGGTGGAAGCGCGGCATCAGCCGATCGGCCCCCTGGATGGCGTGCTCGGTGCCCAGGTGACGCGCAACGAGTTCTCGGCCCTGGGTGAAGAAGCCTTCGTGCCGCAGACCGACACCACCGCCGCCGCACTGTTTATCCTCGAAGAACTGCAAGCCACCGAACGCCTCAAACTCAGCCTCGGCGGGCGCCTGGAGCACACCCAAGTCGACCCGGACGCCAAGGGCAACGCGCGTTTCGCCGGGGCTGACCAAAGCAATAACTTCACCGCCGGCAGCCTGTCGTCGGGCGCGGTGTATACGCTGACGCCGATCTGGTCCCTGGCCGCAACCCTGGGCTACACCGAGCGGGCACCGACCTTTTATGAGCTGTACGCCAACGGCGCCCACGTCGCTACCGGCACATTCGAGTTGGGCGACGCCAATCTGAACAAAGAAAAAGCCGTATCCAGCGACCTGGCGCTGCGTTTCGACAATGGCACCCACAAGGGCAGCTTCGGTGTGTTCTACAGCCACTTCTCCAATTACATCGGTTTGTTGGGCACCGGTCGTACGCTCAACGACGAAGGTGAAGAAGACCCGGCCGGCATCCCTGAGTACGAATATTCCGGTGTGCGTGCGCGATTCGCCGGCTTCGAAGCCCAGGACCACTGGAAACTTGGAGAAGGTGCCTACGGGAAATTTGCGCTGGAACTGTCAGGCGATTACACCCGCGCCACCAACCTGGATACCGGCGAAGCCTTGCCGCGCATTGCGCCATTGCGCTTGAACAGCGGCCTGCTGTGGGAACTGGACCGCTGGCAGGCGCGCATCGACGTGGAGCATGCCGCCGGCCAGGGCCGCGTACCGGATAACGAAAGCGGCACCGATGGCTACACCACCCTGGGCGCCAGTGCCGGCTACCGATTCAACGTCGGCGGTAGCCAATGGCTGGCCTTTGTGAACGGTGAAAACCTCACCAACCAGACCGTGCGCTACGCCAGCTCGATCCTGCGCGACATCGCCCCGGCGCCGGGACGCAGCGTGCAAGTGGGCATTCGTACGACCTTTTAAAAAGCCGAGGTTCTTATGGGGAAGGCGCCGGCCCCGCGCGGGGCAAGCCCGCTCACCACAAAAGAGCCGCTTCTTTTCAGCAAAGAAATATAGATACCCGCGTTGCACGCTGTGGGAGGGGGCTTGCCCCCGATGGCCATCGGCATCTACATAGATCTCACAGGCTGACCCACAACGGTGTGGTGAGCGGGCTTGCCCCGCGCGAGGCAAGCTCTCTCACCACAAAAGAATCGCTTCTTTTCAGCAAAGAAATATAGATACCCGCGTTGCACGCTGTGGGAGTGGGCTTGCCCCCAATGGCCATCGGCATCTACATAGATCTCACAGGCTGACCCACAACGGTGTGGTGAGCGGGCTTGCCCCGCGCGAGGCAAGCTCTCTCACCACAAAAGAATCGCTTCTTTTCAGCAAAGAAAATGTAGATACCCGTGCTGTGCGCTGTGGGAGGGGGCTTGCCCCCGATGGCCACCGGCATCTACATAGATCTCACAGGCTGACCCACAACGTTGTGGTGAGCGGGCTTGCCCCGCGCGGGGGCAGTTCGTTCGCCATTCAATTCAAGGCTGAAACCGCCGTGCATGCAGCGACGTTCTGTCACTGTTACCAAATCGGAAATGATGCATCTTGCGATTTGCGCTTTCTCTCGGCGCGTCATCTCTTTATCCTTGCCGCAACAAACTGAAACGTTTCACGCCTGCGGTCGATCCCATCTTGCCAAATATCTCCCATACCCAAGACAGCGCTGTCTTATCTCGACCTGCGCCTGGGGTTCAATCGCCCGCCGGTGGATAACCCCCGCTATCCCCCACAAAAACCGAAATAACGCTGAACCAAGCCCGCGCCGAATCGTCATCTACAGTGAGTGAAGCACGGGGTTACACAATTATTCCAACGTCACGGAGAAACACACTATGAGCACTGATGGTGCTTCGAGCCCAAGCCGCCTGCTGCCCAGGCTGCTCGGCGTCTTGCTGCTGATCATGGGCCTGGCCCTGCTGGCCGGCGGTATCAAGCTGACCACGCTCGGCGGGTCGCTGTACTACCTGCTGGCCGGTATCGGTATCACCCTCACCGGCATTCTGATGCTGGCTACCCGCCGCGCGGCACTGGGCCTGTACGCACTGGTGCTGTTCGCCAGCACCGTGTGGGCACTGTGGGAAGTCGGCCTGGATTGGTGGCAACTGGTGCCGCGTCTGGCGCTGCTGTTCGCCCTGGGCATCGTCATGTTGCTGCCGTGGGTTCGTCGCCCGTTGCTGCGTGGTCAACCTGCGCCACTGGGCACCGGCGCGCTGAGCGTGGCCGTGGTGCTGGCCGGTGCGACCGCCCTGGCCAGCCAATTCACCAACCCCGGTGAAATGGTCAAGACCGGCGAACTGGACCGTGACGCTGTACCGGGCATGGCCAGCGTTGCGCCGGCCCAGGCCGATGGCGACTGGAATTCCTACGGCCGTTCGGCCTTTGGTGATCGCTATTCGCCGCTGGCGCAGATCACCCCGGAGAACGCGCACAAACTGGTGCCGGCGTGGACCTATCGCACCGGCGACATCCCTGGCCCTAACGATCCGGGCGAGACCACCGCGGAAAACACCCCGCTGAAAGTCAACGGCATGCTCTACGTGTGCACGCCGCACAGCCAGGTCATCGCTCTGGACCCGGACACTGGTAAGGAAATCTGGCGCTTCGATCCGAAGATCAGCAGCCAGGGCGCCGAGAACTTCAAGGGCTGGGCGCACATGACATGCCGTGGCGTGTCGTATCACGACGACGCCGTCTACGCCTCCGAGCAGAGCCCAACCGGCAGCGCCAGCCCGGCCGCCGCGCCGAATGCCTGCCCGAAACGCATCTTCGTGCCGACCGCCGACACCCGCCTGATCGCCCTGAACGCCGACACCGGCAAGATGTGCGAAGACTTCGGCGACAAAGGCCAAGTCGACCTGCGCGCCAATATCGGTAGCTTCGCCCCAGGCGGTTACTACTCCACCTCGCCACCGGCCGTGACCAAAAACCTGGTGGTGATCGGTGGTCATGTGACCGACAACGTTTCCGTCGACGAGCCAAGCGGTGTAATCCGTGCGTTCGACGTACACACCGGCAAGCTGGTGTGGAACTGGGACAGCGGCAACCCGGACGACACCACCCCGTTGGCCGAGGGCAAGACCTACACCCGTAACTCGCCGAACATGTGGTCCATGTTCGCCGTGGATGAAAAACTCGGCATGCTCTACCTGCCGATGGGCAACCAGATGCCCGACCAGTATGGCGGCGACCGTACCGATGAATCCGAGAAGTACGCCGCGGGCCTGACCGCCCTTGACATCGACACCGGCCATGTGAAGTGGACCTTCCAGTTCACTCACCATGACCTGTGGGACATGGACGTTGGCGGCCAGCCTTCGCTGATCGACATCAAGACCGAAGCCGGCGTGAAGCAGGCGGTGATGGCGTCGACCAAACAGGGCAGCATCTACGTGCTGGACCGTACAACCGGCCAGCCGGTGGTGCCGATCCACGAAGTGGCCGTGCCTCAGGGCGCAGTCGCGGGCGACCGTACCTCCCCTACTCAGCCGAAGTCCGAACTGAACTTCATGCCACCACCGCTCAAAGAGCGTGACATGTGGGGTGTGACGCCGTTCGACCAGATGCTGTGCCGTATCGATTTCAAATCCATGCGCTATGACGGTCCGTTCACCCCGCCGTCGCTGCAGGGTTCGATCGTGTACCCAGGTAACTTCGGTGTGTTCGACTGGGGTGGCATTTCCGTCGACCCAGTACGTCAAATCGCCTTCGTGAACCCGAGCTACATGGCGTTCAAATCCAAACTGATCCCGGCCGCCGACATCGCCAAGCAAGGCCCGCGTGTCAGCGAAACCGAAGGCGTGCAGCCGAACAAAGGCGCACCGTACGGTGTGATCCTTGAAGCCTTGCTGTCGCCGATGGGCTTGCCCTGCCAGGCGCCGGCGTGGGGTTATGTGGCGGCGGTCGACCTGACCACCCACAAGACCATCTGGATGCACAAAAACGGCACCGTGCGTGACAGCTCGCCGGTTCCAGTGCCTCTGACCATGGGCGTACCGAGCCTGGGCGGCACCTTCACCACGGCCGGTGGTGTGGCGTTCCTCAGCGGCACCCTCGACCAATACCTGCGCGCCTATGACGTGAAAAACGGCAAGCAACTGTGGGAAGGCCGCCTGCCAGCTGGCGCCCAGACCACCCCGATGACCTACACCGGCAAGGACGGCAAGCAATACGTGCTGGTCATGGCCGGCGGTCACGGCTCCCTGGGCACCAAGCAGGGTGACTATGTGATGGCGTTCAAACTGCCGGAATAAGCGTTACCGGCGGCAAGACAAAAGGCGGCTTCCCTTACGGGTAGCCGCCTTTTTCATGGGTTCAATACGGCTGCTGGTCAGCCAATAAAAAGTTCTCACTGCCCCGCCGCCATAGGGGCACAGCTATCTACAAGCCTTCGAAAACATGCGGTTCTTGTGGTTAGCAGACCGGCTGTGGTGAGCGGGCTTGCTGTGGTGAGCCAGTCTTTGAGATTTGCGTTGATACTGCCGTATTTCGCCGATATGAGAGCGGCTTCAGGCCTTCACGTTCTGCCGGATATTCCAGCCGAACTTCACCGGCCCACCCTCCTTGGCGCCATCGG
>Ga0308172_1000322_pt1 | contig 72775 bp, 73 predicted proteins | sample PhyGR2_FD_202134 | JGI IMG/M metagenome (GOLD analysis project Ga0308172, IMG submission 202134) | Phyllosphere microbial communities from UC Gill Tract Community Farm, Albany, California, United States - DLSLSG.R2 | ecosystem: Host-associated > Plants > Phyllosphere > Unclassified | place: USA... | reverse complement strand
CGGCGCGGCCACTGGCTGCTGAAGGATTCGCGCGGCACCTTCTGGGCACTGGTCGGCCAGCAGGTCTGGTACATCCCCAGGGGCGGCCCGACGTTCATTGCGACCGGCATCGGCGTCGCACAGATGTCCACGCTGGCCGAGAGCCCTTCGGGCGAAATCTGGCTGGCCGACCGCGGTCGCGGCACGATGCCGATCGCCGATGCACACGGCATGCTGCCCGAGGCCGAGCGCGAGGCGCGACGCCTGCCCGGCATCATCGCCAGCCGCCTGCATTTCACCGCCGATGGTGTCATGTGGGCGCCGATGCGCGGCATCGACGGTGTCGGCGGCGCGGCGCGGGTGATCTTCGACGGCAAGACGGCGGTGTCGATGGAAACCTTCAACGTCGCCCAGGGCCTGACTTCCCCGGCGGCGGTGCCCGTGTTCGAGGATCGCGAAGGCAACATCTGGATCGGAACCAATCTTGGCCTCAGCCGCTTCCGCACGCAGAGCGTACGCACGCTCAGCGAGGGGCCAACCGATCCGTACCGCGTGATTGGGCGCAATTCCGCGGGCGAACTGCTCGGCTATGGCGAGGATTCCGTTCCCTACGCCCTGCAGCGTCAGACGCTCGACCTTCCGCGTGCCGGCCTGCAGGCGGTGGCCCTCCGCAACAGCACGCCGTTCTGGCAGTTTGAATGGACCAACCTGGTCATGCGCCGCGGGCGCGAACTGCAGCGCATCCAGTTTCCCGGCTCGGCTGAAGGCCTGCAGCCGCAGGCGCTGTATTTTCCCAATGCCCACGAAGCCTGGGCCTGCGTGCAGGGAACCTTCCTCAGCCATTACGACCATGGTGCGTGGCGCAGCCCGGTGGACCTGCAGCGCAACAGCTGCAGCGCGCTGGCCGCGGATGGCCGGGGCGGCCTGATCGCCGGGTTCGCCGATGGTGCCGTTGCGCTTTACGACGGCAAGCGGCTGCACACGCTGGGAAAGGCCGATGGGCTGGACGTCGGGCCGATCACCTCGATCCTGGCGGCAAGTGACCTGCTGCTGGTTGCCGGTGAAAAGGGCCTGGCCATCCGCCGTGGCGCGAAGGCGTTCGGCGAGGTCAGGACCGATATTGCCGGCGTGCTGGAAGGCATCACCGGCATCGTGGTCGATCGCTCACGGCAGCTCTGGCTCAACGGCGGCCGCGGCCTGGTGCGGCTCGATCTTTCCACCGCCCTTGAGAGCGCGACCCAGGGCATCGTGGTCTCCCCGCGCCTGTTCGATGATGTCGATGGCATGCCGGGCGTCGCACTGCAGAGCGGGCCGCTGCCCACCGCGCAGCTCTCGCCGGATGGCCTGCTGTGGCTGGGCACCAACCAGGGCCTGGCGTGGCTGGACACCCTGAAGCCCAACCGCAGCCGATCCGCACCGGTCACCAGCATCGGCAACATCCACTATGGCGATGAGCAGGAGCCGCTGGCGGACGGTGCGACGATTCCGGCTGGCATCACCCAGCTGCAGATCGATTTCATCGCCCAGTCCCTCGCCCGGCCGGAACGCAATCGCTACCGCTACCGCCTGTCCCGCGTCGATGCCGGCTGGCGCGATGCCGGCAGTGCCACCACCGCGTACTACACCAACCTTGGGCCCGGCACCTACACCTTCGAGGTCATCGCGGCCAGCGAGGATGGCGTCTGGGGCACTGCGCCGACTACGGCGAGCTTCACCATCGAGCCGCTGCTGACGCAGACGTTCTGGTTCCGCAGCCTGGTGGCCATTGCCATCATCCTGCTGATTGCAGCGGCCGCACGCATGCGCGCGAAAAACATCACCGCGCTGGTGAAGGCGCGCTACGAGGAGCGCCTGCACGAGCGCGAACGCATCGCGCGCGACCTGCATGACACCCTGCTGCAGGGCAGCCAGGGGCTGTTGCTGCGGCTGCATGCGATCAGCGTGATGCCTGCCCTGCCCCCCGGTGCACAGGAGCGCCTGGAATCGGCCATGCAGGCCGCCGAAGACAGCCTGCGCGAGGGCCGCGACCGCGTCACCGCGCTGCGCCAGGAAGCGGACCACCGTGCCGATCTTGCCGCTGCCTTGTCGGACGTGTTCCGCCAGGACACGCAGCCCGATGACGGCCGGCTGCGCGTGACCGTGGAGGGTGAGCCGACCCGGATCCGTACCGAGGCACTGGAAGAGATCTACCTGATCGGCCGCGAGGCCATCCGCAACGCCATCGAGCACTCGGGCGCTTCGGCCATCGAGGTGGAGATTGCCTACGGCACGACGTTCCGCCTGCATGTACGTGACGATGGCCAGGGCATGGCGCCGGACCGGGTGCGGGAAGGCCACTGGGGCCTGCAGGGCATGCGCGAACGTGCCTTGCGCCTGGGCGCGGAGCTGAAGATCTGGTCGCGCCCCGGGCTGGGTACCGAGGTTGCGCTGTCCATTTCCACGCATCGATTGAACCATTCCCGGGCGGCCGCGCCGTGGTCGCGCCTGCTGAAACGGCTGAGGAGCTGACATGAACCTTCCGATCCGCATCCTGGTCGTGGACGATCACCCCCTGCTGCGCGAAGGCCTGCTGGCCCTGCTGCAGAGCAGCCCCGACATGGAGCTGGTGGCCGAGGCCGGCGATGGCGTGCAGGCCGTCAGCGCCTACTTCGAACATCGCCCGGACGTGGTGCTGATGGACCTGCAGATGCCGCGCATGGATGGCATCGAGGCGATTGCACGGATACGTGCCACCGCGCCGGAAGCGCGCATCATCGTGTTGACCACCTACAGCGGCGATGCGAAGGCGGTGAAGGCACTGCACGCCGGTGCTAGCGCCTACCTGCTGAAGGACATGCTGCGCCACGACCTGCTGTCGACCATCCGCCTGGTGCATTCCGGCCGGCGCGTGCCGTTGCCGGCCGAAGTGGCCACCAACATCGCTGCACATGTCACCCACGACGCGCTGTCGCCCCGGGAGATCGAAATCCTGGTGCTGGTTGCCGCCGGCTGTTCCAACAAGCGCGTTGGCGACCAGCTGGGCATTTCCGAGCAGACGGTGAAGGCGCACATGAAGAATTCGATGGGCAAGCTGGGCGCGCGCGATCGGACGCATGCTGTGACGTTGTCACTGCAGCGCGGGATCCTCAGCCTGGGCGAGGACGGCCTCGATCCGCACTGACCCACCTGGGTAGCACCTGCAAATCAATCCGGTCGGCAGATCGCTACGTGCCGCAGCATAGGGAAAGCGCTTGCCGCAATGTAGGGAAACCCCGATCCATGTCATCCCGCGAAGGTGAACGGTGCGATCCCGTATAGTTCCCTCCCTCAGACGGAACTGCTGGCGCACCATGCCCTACCTTGGAATAGGACTCCACTTCATTGCCGCGATCTATTTCGCGGTGCACGCCATCCGCTCAGGCCAGAGCCTGTACTGGCTTCTGCTGCTGTTCTCGTTCCCGCTGCTGGGCAGCGTGGTCTACGGCCTGGCGATCTACCTGCCGGAAATCCGCCATTCGCGCGGCGCGCGCCAGGTGGTCAGTTCGGCGAAGCAGTTCATCGACCCAGGCAAGGACCTGCGCAATGCGCGGACCGAACTCTCCCGCACGCCGACTGTGCAGAATCGCGTCCGCCTGGGCATGCAGCTGCTGGGCGCGGGCCAGGCCGAGGAAGCCCGGGAACTGCTTGAACTGGCCGCCAGCTCGCCGCTGGGGGATGACCCGTACATCCTGACGGGCCTTGCCCGCGCGCGTTTTGAATCCGGGCAGGCCGCGCTTGCGGTGGAGACGCTGGAAGGCCTGTTTGCCCGCCATCCGGACGTGCGCCGCAAGCCCGAGCAGACCCTGCTGTATGCGCAGGCGCTGGCTGGTGCCCGTTCGCCTGGCGCCCAGGCCGCCTTCGAGCGCGCCGTGGAGTGCGGCAACGATGCCGAAGCACGCTGCGTGTACGCGGAGTGGCTGCTGACCCAGCCTGACGATGCGGACCGTGAGCGGAGCCACAGCCTGTTTGCCAGCATCCTGGACGATGCCCGGCACTGGTCACGCCACGCCCGCAACCACAACGCGCTGTGGCTGGACCGCAGCAAGGCGAGGATGAAGGAACTGGAGCGGGCGCGCTGAGCGGGCGCTATCTGCGGCCCCGATAGGGCTCGCACCCTACCCCATCGTTATCGCGGTCCAGGTGTGGGCCGTAGCCCGGTTCGCCCCGGCGCACAGGGGCTGCGCCTGCGGCGCGCGCTTCGGCACAGTTGGCGAACGGGCGGTTGCTGCCTGCACGCCCGGGGGCCAGGTTGTTGCGGGGTGGTTCGATGCTGCGCGGCGCGATGGGTGCGCCGCGATGGCAGTGGTAGTCGCCGGTCTTGCGATTGGTGTGGCAGCCGTTCTTGTCCAGTCCGCCGCTGTGGGCGCTGCAGGTCATCGGTGCCGCAAGAGTGCCGAGTGCGAGTGCGATCAGCACGCCAGGTGCGTGGGTACGGAAATCCATGCCCTCCCCCTGTCAGGCGTGTGCGTCCTGGTGGGGAGGCTAGCATGGGCTGGACCACCACCATAACCATGCGCCAGTGCGGAAGCCTATGGTCGCCGCACTGGCGATGGTCCCCCAGCCTTGAGTCGAGCATGGCTCCTTGAGAGCCAGTCGAGCATGGCTCGACTCTACAAGTTCATGTCAGCGCTGGTTGTCCTTGAGGAACAGCCAGGTGATCAGGGTGGCGTCCGGCCCCTGCGGGTCGGTGAACGGCAGGCCGGACTGGCTGCCGCTCCAGGCGTGGCCCATGCCCTGCACTACGTAATGCTGGGCCAGGATCCTGCCGTTGTAGGCGTAGGTATCCACCGTGTACGCGCGGCCGCCCGGCACCTGCCCGTGGTAGGTGCTGGTCGGCACGTACTTCACCGAGTCGTTGTCGATGCCATCGTCGGCGAGGTCGTTGGTCTGCAGGAATTGGCGCACGGCCTGCTGGCCATTGATCGGGTTGACCGTGGAATCGGCCGTGCCATGGAACACCAGCACCGGCAGCGGCCGGGGCTTCGGTGAACCCGAGCACTGCCACGCCAGTCGGCCGTTGCTGTCCGGCGAATAGATGCTGCCAGCCAGCAGCGCATACGCACTGCCGGAAATCGTGGTGGCGCCCTTGTACATGCCCCCGGAATGGATGGCGCCAGCGGCGAATACATCCGAGTAGCACGCCAGCATGATCGAGGTCATCGCCCCGCCGGCGGAAATGCCGGTGACGTAGACCCGGTGCGGATCGACCGCGTAGTCCGCTTTCACTTCATCCACGATGCCGGCTAGGATGGAGGCTTCACCGCTGCCGCGCGCCTGGTTCACCGGCAGCTGCCAGTTCCAGCAACGCGTGGGGTTGGCGGTGACGTTCTGCCGCGGGTACACCACGATGAAACCCTCGGTGTCGGCCACATCGTTGAAGCCGGACGCCTCGCCCATCAGGTTCGGGCCGGTCACGCAGCCGTGCAGCACCAGCAGCACTGGCAGCGGCTGGCTGGGCTGGTAGTTGGCGGGCACCCAGACCTGGTACTCGCGGGCACCATATGCGTTGCCGTACAGGCCGAAATCCCAATGCCCCGGGGTGTCTGCCGCGGAAGCCGTGGCGCTCATCGCCAGCCAGGTGCACACCCCCAGCAACAGCGTCCTGATCGAATCGATTCCAGAGTTCATGCCGAGATCCTCATGCGTGAGTCGTGGATGAAGTGGTACCGGGAGGCGGTGCCATACGGCACCGTCGTGTGGGGATGGGGCCAGTATCCGCATCTGCACGGCCGTGCCGACTGGACCTAGGTCCACTCGCGCCCGGCACCAAGGCACGGCTAGCCTTGGGGTCATGGGTGGCAATGGGCCATCTGCAATGGACATGCCCTCTGGGGGGGAATGAATGAAACGGAATTGCTTGAGCCTGATGATCGGCGTGCTGCTGGCCTCCGGGCCGGTGCTGGCACAGGACGCGCCGCAGCCCGCATCGACGGCCGGCAAGGCCGCCTCGGCCACCAACCTGGACAGCATCATGGTGACCGCGCGCAAGCGTGAGGAAACCCTGCAGGAAGTGCCGGTGGCCGTCACGGCGTTCACCTCCGAGGCGCTGGACAAGTTGAACGTGCAGGACATCAGCGCGCTGGGCCCCCAGGTGCCGAACATGACCATCTATGCGGCGCGCGGCGCCAGCAGCACGGTCACCGCCTATATCCGTGGCGTCGGCCAGTCCGATCCCACCTGGGGTTCCGACCCGGGCGTGGGTATCTACCTGGATGACGTCTACATCGCGCGGCCGCAGGGTGCCCTGCTGGACGTGTTCGATGTCTCCCGCATCGAAGTGCTGCGCGGCCCGCAGGGCACGCTGTACGGCAAGAACACCATCGGCGGCGCCATCAAGTACATCTCGCGCGGCCTGCCTACCGAAACCGAGGGCTTTGCCCAGATCACAGTGGGCAACTACAGCCAGCTGGATGCCAAGGCCGCCATCGGCGGCCCGATCGGTGGCGCCGACAGCGGCCTGCGCGCCCGCGTGGCGGTGGCCAGCCTCAACAACGATGGCTTCGGCGAGAACACCTTCAATGGCCAGCCGGTAAGCGACAAGCAGATCAAGGCGGCGCGCTTCAACCTGGGCGCCTATGCCGGTGATGACTTCGACGTGCAGTTCGCGCTGGACTACACCGACGATACGTCGGGCATGCGCGGTTCGAAGATGCTCGCGCCGAACCCGTTCCTGCCCGGCTACCCGCCGATGGACAGCCGCTATGACATCCGCTCGGGCATGCGCAACCTCAACAATGTGGAGAGCAAAGGCGCTTCGGCCACGGTGAACTGGCGACCGAACGAGGATGTCGCGCTGAAGTACGTGATTGCAAAGCGTGAATCGGACAGCCAGGGCAACGTCGATTTCGATACCACCCCGGTGAAGCTGGCCGACGTCAGCGGCACCTACGACGACAACCAGGTGAGCAACGAGCTGCAGCTGAACTACGATGCCGGCGGCCGCGTGCGCGGCGTGGTGGGCCTGTACCAGTTCAAGGGCGAGGCCGGCGGCCAGATCCAGAACAACTACTTCAGCGCGCAGTTCGCCGACAACCAGGGCAAGGTGCTCACCGACAGCATCGCGCTGTATGCGGATTGGACCTTCGACCTCACCAGCAAGCTGAAGCTGGACGTCGGCGCCCGCTACACCGATGAAGACAAGCGCGCGATCGTGTTGAACCGCCTGTACGCCGACCCCGGCTTTGTCCGGCCGGTGGCGGTGACTGCGGACTTCGACAAGAAGACCAACTTCAGCAACGTCTCGCCCAAGGTCTCGCTGGATTACCAGATCACCCCGGACATCATGGTGTACGGGTTGGCCACGCGCGGCTTCAAATCGGGCGGCTACAACATCCGCGCCAATGCGGTGGCGGTGCCGCGCTCGGCCGAACCGTTCGATGACGAGACGGTCGACAGCTTCGAGATCGGCAGCAAGATGGCCTTCCTCGACCAGCGCCTGTTCCTGAACCTGTCGGCATTCCACAACAAGTACAAGGACATCCAGCTCTCGGTGTTCACCGGCATCGACACCAACGGCGACGGCATCGACGATTCCTTCTTCGGTGATTTCACCAATGCCGGCAAGGGCACGGTGAACGGCCTGGAGATCGAGTACCAGTACCTGCCGACCCAGCACTGGCTGATCTCGGGCAACCTGGCCTGGCTGGACGCGAAGTACGACGAGTACATGGACCGCGGCGTCAACGTGGCCAAACAGATGAAGTTCACCAATGCGCCGGAATATTCGGGTGCATTGAACGTGGAGTACCGCACCGACCTGGCCAACGGCGGCAACCTGTCCGCGCGGGTGAGCTACAGCTACCAGAGCGAAGTGTGGCCGACCACCGACCTGAGCCCGGTGATCCGCCAGGGCGGCTACGGGCTGGTGAATGCCGGCGTGGTCTGGCGCGTGGATGACACCTGGACGCTCTCGCTGCAGGGCACCAACCTGGCCGACAAGGAATACCGCACCACCGGCTACAACATTCCGGCGGTAGGCACGCTGATCGGGTTCTACGGTGCGCCACGCCAGTATAGTCTCAGCGCCCGTTACGATTTCTAGGAAGCTTCTGCATGACGCAGTCTTACGACGATCTGTACTGGAACAGTGATGACGGCCTGCGCCTGCACGCGCGCGACCATGCACCGGCCGTGGGGCTCGCGCCCCGCGGTACGGTGGTCTGCATCCCGGGCCTGACCCGCAATGCCGCCGATTTCGATGCGCTCGCCCAGACGCTGACCGATGAGGGCTGGCGGGTGATCGCGGTCGACCTGCGTGGGCGTGCCGGTTCGGAACGCGCGCATGACCCGACCAGCTACAACGCCCGCACCTACGCCGATGACATGGTCGCGCTGCTGCGCTCGCAGAGCATCGCCAGGGCGGTGTTCGTGGGCACGTCGCTGGGCGTGCTGGTCACCCTTACCGTGGCCTCGCGCGCGCCGGATCTGGTGGCCGCCGCGGTCCTCAACGATGCCGGCCCGCGGGTACCACGCGAAGCGCTGGCGCGCATTGGCAAGTACGCGGGCAAGCCGGTGCCGCCGATGGACCTGCAGCAGGCGGCAGCCTACATGGGCAGCATCGGCCAGGCCGCATTCCCGCGCTACACCCAGGAAGACTGGCGGGCGATGGCGCTGCGCACCTTCCGCCACCGCAGCGATGGGCTGATGGAGCTGGACTACGACCCGGCGATCATCCGCACCACGCGGCCGTGGGTGCTGTGGCTGCTGCGCCCGGTGCTGTGGCGTGCGGTGCGCAAGCTGACCGCACGTGCACCGGTGCTGGTGGTGCGTGGCGCGCTGTCGGACATCCTGCCGGCCGACGTGGCGCGGCAGATGGCTGCGACCTCACCCAGCGCCCGCCTGGTGGAAGTGCCCGATGTGGGCCACGCACCGATGCTGTCCGAGCCGGAGGCGCGCGGCGCGATCCTCGGCCTGCTGGCGGCCGTGCGGTGAGTGCGACGGACGCCGCTGAAGCGCTGCCCGCCGCCCTGCGCCCTCTCCAGCACTGGGCGGCCGGCGAGCGGCTGGGTACGCCCACGCGCATCTCGCAGGCACGCATCGATGCCTTCGCCGAGGCCACGGGCGACCACAACTGGATCCATGTCGATCCGGCGCGGGCACAGGCGCAGTTGCCGGGCGGACAGACCATCGCCCACGGCTTCCTGCTGCTGTCGATGACCGTGGACGACGATGTGGCGGCGCTGACCGGCTTTGCAGGCATCGCCCACGTGCTGAATTACGGCTTGAACAAGGTGCGCTTCCTGGCGCCGGTGCCCAGTGGCAGCCAGGTGCGGGTGCGATCGCAGCTCGTCTCGCTGGAACCGCGCGGGCCCGGGCAGTGGCTGCTGACCCAGCGCAAGATCGTTGAGCGCCTGCCCGATGGCGAGGTGGCACTGGTGGCCGAGCAGCTCGCGCTGGTGGTGCTGGCCGGTTGACCGGGCCCTGCCCCGCCGCACGCTGGCGGCGGTTCTCTCTACACTGGAGCGATGTTGACGCCTTCCATCGTCCTGTTCGCCTGTATTGCGTGGACCGTTCTGCTGTTTGGCGTGGCCCTCTGGGGCGAACGCCAGGGGCATCGGCTTGCGCGCGTGTGGCCGGCCATCTACGCGCTGTCGCTGGCGGTGCACTGCACGGCATGGACCTATTACGGTGCGGCCTCGCAGGGCGTGCAATGGGGCTTCCCGATTCCGCCGACGCTGGTGGGCATGGCACTGATCTTCGCCTTTGGCCTGCCTTTCCTGGCCCGGCTGGGGCGCCTGGCCAAGCAGCACAACAGCGCCACCATTGCCGACCTGGTGGTGGCACGCCTGCGTGCCGACCAGGGGCTGGGCATCACCATCACCGTGGTTGCGCTGTTCGGCATCATTCCCTACATCGCCCTGCAGTTGAAGGCAGTGAGCCAAGGCCTGGGCGCGCTGCTCGGCGACCGCTTCACCCCGGCCGGCTGGCAGCTGGACATGTCGTTCTGGTTCGCACTGACGATGGCGGCGTTCACCCTGCTGTTCGGTGCGCGCAAGGCATCGGCCACCGAACACAATCGCGGCATCGTCGTGGCGCTGGGCCTGGAATCGGTGTTGAAACTGGCGGCCCTGCTGGCCATCGGCCTGTATGCCGGGCTGTCGGTGCAGCAGGCCGGTGCGCCGCTGCTGGAAAAGATGGCCACGCTGCCGCCGCCGGCGGTGGTGCCTGACTACCTGACCATGGTGGCGCTGGGTGCGATTTCCGCCTTCACCCTGCCCCATCAGTTCCATGTGGGCGTGGTCGAGCTGCGCCAGCCATCGGACCTGAAGACAGCGCGCTGGCTGTTCCCCGTGTACCTGCTGCTGATCGGCCTGCCGTCGGTGCCGATGGCGCTGTACGGTGCCTCGCAGCTGCCGGCTTCCGTGTCGCCGGACCTGTACGTGCTTGCCCTGCCGCTGGCCGGCGGCCACCATCTGCTGGCCCTGGTGGCCTACCTGGGCAGCCTGAGCGCGGCCACCGGCATGATGATCCTGTCCGGCCTGACCCTGTCGATCATGCTGGGCAACCATGGCGTGGGCACGCGCCTGCTGGGCGGCATCGATGGTGGCCTGTCCGCGGGTGACCTGCGCCCCCGCGTGCTGGCCTTCCGTCGCGCCGGCATCCTCGCCGTTTTCCTGATGGCGTGGCTGTACAGCCGCGCGATGAGCGACACGGAAGCGCTCAGTGACTTCGGCCTGATGTCTTTCACTGCGCTCTCGCAGCTGGCACCGGCGGTGCTGCTGGCGGTGTACCGGCCACGCACGCCTTCGCCGGCGATCATTGCCGGCATCGTGGTGGGTTCGCTGGTGTGGCTGTGGCTGGTGCTGTTGCCGATGATCGTCCCGGCCGTACCGCACGGCGCGGACACGGACGGCGTGCATTGGCTGGCACTGCTGTCGATGCGGCTGCAGCCGGGGCATATCGCCATCAGCATGGGTGCCAGCCTGGCGGCCAACCTGCTTGCGGTGCTGCTGGTGGCACGCGCGGTGCGCCCGCCGCTGCCACGCCAGCGCGATGCGGTGGCCGCCGTCTCCCTGCGCAAGACCGCGGTGCGATTCCTCGGCCCGGAGCGCGCACGGCAGCTGATGGATGGCCACGCCGGGCAGGTGCTGGATGACGAGCGGGTCACCGCCATCGAGCGCGAACTGACGGCCGTGGTCGGTGCGGGCATGGCGCGTCTGCTGGTGGAGGCCGCACGTGATGGCGGCGCGGCCCCGCTGGATGCGGTTACCCGCGCCGTGGGCGAAGCCACCCAGGTGCTGCGCTTCAACCAGCGCCTGCTGGAAGCGGCGCTGGAGAACATGAGCCAGGGCATCAGCGTGGTCGATGCGCAGCTGCAGCTGGTGGCCTGGAACAGCCGTTACGCGGCGCTGTTCAAGTTCCCGCCCGAGCTGCTGCAGGTGGGGCAGCCGGTGGCCAACCTCACTGCGTGGGCGCTGGGCCAGCTGCGCATCGGCCATGTACCCGGCGACAGCCCGGACAAGGCCCTGCAACGCCGCGTGGTGCATATGCGCCGAGGCACCCCGCATCTGTCCGAACGCATCTTCCCGGACAACACCATCGTCGAAATCCGCGGCAACCCGATGCCCGGCGGTGGCTACGTGGCCACCTTCACCGACGTCACCGCGTTCCGCCGCGCCGAAGATGCACTGAAGCGCAGCAATGAAACGCTGGAGCGGCGCGTGCAGGACCGCACTGCGCGCCTGGAACAGGCGGTACACCAGGCCGAGCGGGCCAACGTGGCCAAGACCCGCTTCCTGACGGCGGTCGGCCACGACCTGATCCAGCCACTGCATGCGGCCCAGCTGCTGACCGATGCCATGTCGCAGCACATCGAATCGGAATTCCTCGACAGCTTCCTGCGGCAGATCCGTGGCGCGCTGGATTCCACCGACGACCTGCTCTCGGGGCTGCTGGATATTTCGCGACTGGAGGCCGGTGGCCTGGTAGCCGATCCGCGGCCCTTCGCGCTGTCCAGCGTGCTTGATCCGCTGGCGCAGGAGTTTGCGGTCCTGGCGGCGGCGCGCGGCCTGCACTTCGGTTACGTCGGCACCCGTACCTGGGTGCACAGCGATCCGCTGCTGCTGCGCCGGGTGCTGCAGAATTTCCTGGCCAATGCCATCCGCTACACGCGCAATGGCGGCGTGCTGCTGGGCGTGCGCCGCCAGGGCGACCGGCTGTCGATCGGCGTGCACGACAGTGGCCCAGGCATCGCGCCCGAGCAGCAGGCCGTGGTCTTCGAAGAATTCCACCGCATCGACCGCAGCAACGGCCAAGGCCTCGGCCTGGGCCTGACCATCGCCCACCGCATTGCCGGCCTGCTGCATGCGCCGCTGCAGTTGCGCAGCGTGCCGGGACGGGGCTCGGCGTTCTCGATCAGCGTGGTGCGGGCAGCGCCGCCGGTGGCGCCACGCACCCTGCCGGCGGCCAGCGGCAGCAGCACCATCAAGGGCCTGCGCGTGCTGGTGGTCGACAACGATGCCGACGCGCTGGAAGCGATGCGGCAGATGCTGCTGGCCTGGGGCTGTGACGTGGTAGCGGTGGCCGACGCCGGTTCCGTGGGTACCTCTGCGGAGGACGCTGCGCTGTGGCTGTTCGATTACCACCTCGATGACGGCGACACCGGCGTAGCGCTCTGGCACCGTCTGGTGGCGCGCCATGGGTCACGACCGACGGTGATTCTCAGCGCCGACACCGGTGGCGACACGCGCGACGCCGTGCGCGGCGCCGGGCTCTCGCTGTTGAACAAGCCGTTCAAGCCATTGGCGCTGCGCTGGGCGATCAACCACCTGCTGGCAGCGCCGGGCACCCTGCCCGCCTGAGGAATCAGGCGTCCTGCGCGCCTTCGATCTGCCGCGAGGGGTCGCTCAGGCCCATCTCGTGGAGCACACGGATGGCCTGGGCGCGGTTGCGCACGCCCAGCCGTTCCATGATGCGGGTCATGTGCGCCTTCACCGTGCGCAGCTGCACGCCCAGCCGGTCGGCAATCTGCTTGTTGAGCAGCCCCTCCGCCACCAGTCCCAGTACCTTGTACTGGTGCGCGGACAGGCTGGCCAGGCGCGCGGCCAGGTCCGCATCCTTGCTGAAGGGCGCGACCCGCGCCACCGGCTCGCGCAGGATCGCAGGGATCCAGCGTTCGCCTTCCAGCACGGATTGCAGGGCCAGCTGCAGCTCGCTCAAGCCCGAACTCTTGGGCAGGTAACCAGCCGCACCCAGATCGATGGCACGGCGGATCACCTGCGGTTCCTCGTTGGCCGAGACGATGATGATGGCCAGCCCCGGCTGCAGGGCGCGGATGGTGGCCAGCCCGGCCAGGCCGTGGTTGCCCGGCATGTGCAGGTCCAGCAGCATCAGGTCGATCGACTGGCGTTCCAGGGTCTCCAGTACGCTGTCCAGCGAGTCTGCCTCGCTGATCTGCAGGTCGGCGACGGCCTCTTCCGCCGCGCGATGCAGTGCGGCGCGGAACAAGGGATGGTCGTCGGCGATCAGCAGGGTTGGCATGTTCAAGCGAGATTAGCAAAACATCCGCAGCCGGGCACGGGTACCTAGGTACGCTGGTGCGTGCGTGCCGGGTTGCTAGTGTGGCTGCATGAAGAACGGCGACTGATGCGCCGCCCACAAGGACCGTCCATGCCCTCCACCACCGCTGCACCCGAAGCACATGCCTACCCGTTGTTGATCAAACAGCTGCTGCTCACCCCGTTGGCGGTGAACCCGGGGCAGGAAATCGTCTACGGCGACAACGTGCGCTTCGACTACCGCACCCTGCAGTCGCGCATCGGCCAGCTGGCGGGCCTGTTGACTTCGCTCGGAGTGAAGCCTGGTGACACCGTGGCGGTGATGGACTGGGACAGCAACCGCTACCTGGAGAGCTACTTCGCGGTGCCGATGATCGGCGCGGTGCTGATGATGGTGAACATCCGCCTGGCACCGGAGCAGATCGCCTATACCCTCAACCACAGCGGCGCGCGGGTGATCCTGGCCAACCGCGAGTTCCTGCCGGTGCTGGACGGCATCGGGGAACACCTGCCCGACCTGCGCACGCGCATCCTGCTGGATGATGCCGTCGGCGAGCTGCCGGCGGGTTTCGTGACCGAGTACGAGGCCGGCCTGCGCGACGCCACTGCTGTCACCGCGTTCCCGGATTTCGACGAGAACACGCGTGCGACGATGTTCTACACCACCGGCACCACCGGCCTGCCCAAGGGCGTGTACTTCAGCCACCGCCAGCTGGTGCTGCACTCGCTGGCGGCGATGGCCGCGCTGGGCAGTGCCGCCAGCCAGGGCCGGATGCACCGGGGTGATGTCTACATGCCGATCACCCCGATGTTCCATGTGCATGCCTGGGGCGTGCCTTACGTCGCGACGCTGATGGGCATCAAGCAGGTCTATCCCGGCCGCTACCTGCCCGGCAACCTGCTGGCACTGATCGCCCGCGAAAAGGTGACCTTCTCGCACTGCGTGCCGACCATCCTGCACATGCTGCTGGAACATCCCAGCGCGGCGCAGACCGATCTGAGCCATTGGAAAGTCATCATCGGCGGCGCGGCACTGCCGCGGGCACTGGCGCAGCGTGCGCTGGCGCTGGGCGTCGATATCTTCGGCGGTTACGGCATGTCCGAGACCTGCCCGTTGTTGACCCTGGCGCAGATCGACGTTGATGCACTGGACGATGCTGGCGAGGCGCTGTCGCTGCGCACCAAGGCGGGCATTCCGGTGCCGCTGGTCGACCTGCGCATCGTCGATCCGGACCTGCAGGACGTGGCCCACGACGGCGTCGCCACCGGCGAGGTCGTGGTGCGTGCGCCCTGGCTGACCCAGGGCTACCTGCACAACCCCGATGCATCGGCGGCACTGTGGGCGGGCGGCTACCTGCACACCGGCGACATCGGCAACATCGATGATGGGGGTTACCTGCGGGTGACTGACCGTATCAAGGATGTGATCAAGACCGGCGGCGAATGGATCTCTTCGCTGGCGCTGGAGGACATCATCGCCCTGCACCCGGCAGTGAACGAGGTGGCGGTGATCGGGATCGCCGACACGAAATGGGGCGAGCGTCCCCTGCCGCTGGTGGTGCGCCATGCAGGCAGTGAAGTGGACGAGGCGGAGATCATCGAGCTGATCGCTGCGCGCAGCCGTGCCGGGGACCTGTCGCGCTATGCGATTCCCGAGCGGGTGGCGTTCGTGGATTCGCTGGAACGTACCAGCGTGGGCAAGATCAACAAGAAAAAGCTACGGGGCATGCATGACCCGAGCATCGTTTGATGCAGTGGCAGACGCCAACCTTGGTTGGCAAGGACAGGTGGTCCCGCCATGAATCCTGCTCATGGCTGCTGCAACAACATTCCGCTGCTACGCGCGGGCCGGGGTCGATAGAGTTGCTCGGGCAGGACGCCCCTCGACCTCTGAAGGAATGCAAGCGTGCAAACCCACCCCGCCGCCCCGCCACGGCGGACCCTGGCCGCGAGCCTGGCACTGGGTATCAGCCTGTTGGCCGACACCGGACACGCCCAGCCTGCTGAACCGCCTGCACGGGATCCCCGCGCGACCGACCTGCAGGCGGTCAAGGTCACCGGCCCCTCTGCGGCGGACCTGCGCCGCGACGACCCCACCCTGCGCGTCAGCATTGGCCGCGAGGACATCCTGCGCCACCACGATGACCGGCTCGGCAGCGTGCTGCGCCGCCTTCCCGGCGTCACGGTCACTGCCGATGGCATCCGCATGCGCGGGCTGGGTGGCGACTACGTGCAGATTCTGATCGATGGCGACCCGGCGCCCGCGGGGTTCTCGATCGATTCGATCTCACCGGAGCTGGTCGAGCGCATCGAGATCCTGCCGACGGCGGTCGCCGAGTACAGCACGCGGTCGATTGCCGGCACCATCAACATCGTCCTGCGCCGCACAGGGGAAGCGCGCCAGCGCACGCTCAAGCTCAGTGCGGCACAACTGGGCGGCGGCATGGCGCCCGCGGCCACCCTGCTGCTGTCGGGCAAGCAACAGGGCCTGGCGTGGTCGGTGAGCGGTACGGCGTCGGCCCCGAAGGAGCGCCGCGCTGCGACGATCGATGACCAGGCCAGCGACGCCCTGGGGGCGGTGCTGTACCAGCGCCGTACGCGCGAGCGCTACGGCGGCCAGACCAGCACCTTCAATGTTGCGCCGAAGCTGACGTGGACGCTTGGCGAGCGCGACGAGGTCAGCTGGCAGAGCCTGCTGCAATACAGGAAGGAAGCCTGGACCCGCGATCGCAACGAAGCCGTGCGTGAGGGTGGCCCGAGCGACTACCCGCGCAACCGCTGGATCAACGACGCGCGCACGTGGACGGCCAAGACCGATGGCCAATGGAAGCGCCGGATCGGTGATGACGATACGTTGGAGCTGAAACTGGGGGTGATGCACTTCAGCCGTGACATCGACTTTGCCTTTCTCGGCTTTGCGCCCGCAGGCGACCTCGCACTGGACCGCAGCGTGCGCACGCGCGCAACCCACACGGCCTACTCCAGCACCGGCAAGTACATCAGCGGCGTCAGTGAACGGCATGACCTGGCCTTCGGCTGGGACGGCGGCTACACCAGGCGCAACGAGCATCGCGTGCAACGCGACCAGTCCGCCGATGGACGTCCGCTGGGGCTGATCGACGACGACTACCAGGCCGACATCCGCCGCCTCGCGCTGTTCGCCCAGGACCAGTGGCGGACCTCGCCACGCCTGCAGACCTACCTCGGCCTGCGCTGGGAGGGTCTGCAAACCGCAGTAGGCAGCCGCATCACGGGCACCCTGCACAACCGCTCGAGCGTGCTCAGCCCCATCGCACAATGGGTGTTCAAGCCCTCGCTTTCCAGCAAGGACCAGTTCCGCCTGGGCCTGGCGCGCACGTTCAGCGCGCCGCAACCGTGGCAACTGCTGCCGCGCCGGTATTCGGTCAACAACAGCAATGGCCCGACCAACCCTGACCAGCAGGGCAACCCCGCGCTGCGCCCGGAAATCGCCTGGGGCCTGGATGCCAGCTACGAGCATTACATCGGCAAGGACGGCTTGGTCAGCCTGGGGGCGTATGCGCGTCGCATCGATGATGTGATCCTGCGCTCGCTGTACGTGCAGGACGGGCTGTGGACCACCACGCCCTACAACGCTGGCAGGGCACATACCCATGGGCTGACCCTCGATGCGCGCTTCGCACTGGCCGACCTGCTGCCGACCGAGGCCGATGTCCAGTTCACGGCGAACCTGACCCGCAACGTGTCACGCGTGGCGTCCGTGCCGGGGCCGGACAACCGGCTGGCCGACCAGACGCCGCTGAGCGGGAACGTGGGGCTGCACTGGCAGGCATCGAAGCGGTTCTCCAGCAGCGTGGACTACAGCTACAGTGGCGGCGGCACGAACCGTCTCAGCGCAGAGTGGACGCGGGCATCGACGCCCGACCGCACGCTGGATGTTGCTGCGGACTGGAGGCTGGACGACGCCAGCCGGTTGAACCTGTCGCTGTCCAACGTGCTGCAGCAGCGGCAGGGCTCGCGCACGGTGTATCGGGATGCAGATGGCGCGGTGTCGCGCCACTACGGCAGCGACACCGCAATGGGAATCAAGCTGCAGTACGAGCGGCAGCTGTAGATCCACGCCGTTCGTGGATGCTGTTGTGCGGGCGCTCATCCACGCATGGCGTGGATCTACTTGCCCAACTGCCTCGCGGCCCGACATGGTCAATCCTTGAGCGTCGGCGCGTGGTGCCTATCTTCATCGTCGGCTCGGCGGGGCGTCAAGTGTGAGCGCGCGTACTCCTCCACTGCTCCCGCGATCCTGCCGATCCGCCACATACAGCAGCAGTGCGCCGCAGCCCATCAACACCGCCGTCGCCAGCAGTGCGCCCTGGTAGCTGCCGGTCGCCCTGGCCATGTACCCGGCGATGATCGGCCCGATGATCTGTGCCACGCCATACCCAAGCGTGATGCGCGCCATCGCCCTGGAGGGGTCGGACGGCACATGGCGGCCAACCAGGGCCAGGGTGAGGCTGACGATGCCCACGAACGTAGCGCCAAACAGGGCCGCCGACAGCAGGTTGACCGGCGTGCTGGAGGATACGGCAGGCAGCAGCATGCCCGCGCCCTGCAGCACATAGGCCAGAAGCAGCGCCCGGGTTGCGCCGAAGCGGCGGGCGACGCGGTCCCAGATGAAGGTGGACGGCAATGCAGCCACGCCGACGATGACCCAGACCCAGCCGCCCCTGCCCTGCAGCAGGGGCAATCGTTCGAGGATGGCAACGATGAAGGTGGCGCCGATGACGAACCCGAAGCCCGCACACACATAGGCTGCATTGAGCAGGCGCATCCAGTTGCGCGACGCCGAGGGCGGTGGCGCGGCCTGTGCAGCGGTCGTGGGCGATGCAGGCACCGGGGCGGGCATCCACAACCAGGCGGGCACGAAGAACAGCACGCCGAGCACGCCGAGCGCGATCCACTGCCCGGAGCAGGACAGTGCCGGCAGGGTCAGGACCACCGCCGCACCGGACACCACGATGCCCAGCCCCATGCCGGTGAAGTGCAGGCCCAGGTCCGGGCGGCGCCCGTGCTGCAGCAGCCAGTTCAGCACCAGGCCCGAGGCCAGCAACAGCCCGGCCACGCTGGACAGGCCCGACAGGAAGCGCAGCACGCCCCAGGCCACGGGGTTGCTGGTCAGGCCCATGGCCGCGGTACTGGCCACCGCCACCACCAGGCCGATGCGATAGAGCACGTATCGCCGGCGCAGATCGCCGGCCATCGCGGCCAGCATGGTGCCGGACATGTAGCCGGCATAGTTGATGGCGGCCAGCCAACCTGCGGCGACATACCCCAGCCCCGCCTGCGCCTTCATGATCGGCAGCATGGGCGTATAGGCGAAACGGGCGAGGCCCACGGTGAGGACGAGTGCGCAGATGCCAGCAAATATCACCCGGTGCGGCGTGTCATGGGGCGCACTTCCAGCGAGGGTCATCGTGTTCCGTAGCGGCTGCCTGCGTTGCTGGAACCTAGCACCGGCACCGGTGCCCGGGCCATGCCGCGAAAGTAGGGTCTGGCGATGCTGAACGGAAAATGTGCGTACCGCACAACTCACTAGACGACCGGTCTAATCGAGCGTATCGTCGCTCCCATGAACTCCGCCACCGACACTGCAGGCACCGACGTCCGCCAGAAGATCCTGGCCAGCGGCCGCCGCACCATGGGCGGCAAGGGTTTCTCGGCGGTCGGCCTGAACGAGGTGCTGACCGCCGCCGGCGTGCCCAAGGGTTCGTTCTACCACTACTTCGACTCCAAGGAAGCCTTCGGCGAGGCCCTGCTGCAGGACTACTTCGACGAGTACCTGGCCGAGATGGACCAGATTTTCCGCGCCGGCGGCCAGACCAGGGCCCAGCAGCTGGACAGCTACTTCGCCGCGTGGATGGCCAGCCAGTCCTTCGAGGACTGCCAGGGCAAGTGCCTTGCGGTGAAGCTGGGTGCGGAAGTTGCGGACCTGTCGCCGGCGATGCGTGCGGCGCTGCACAGCGGCACCGCCGGCATCATCGAGCGGCTGGCACAGGCGATCGAGGGCGGCCAGGCCGATGGCTCGCTGCCCTGCAGCGGCGATGCGGCCGCGCTGGCGCAGAGCCTCTACCAGCTGTGGCTGGGCGCCAGCATCATGGTCAAGATCGTGCGCGGGCCGCAGCCCTTCGACAACGCGCAGCGCGCCACCCGACAGATCCTGCATCCCTCACGCTGAGCGAGGGGTGCGTACGCCACACTTCCCGCGAAGTGTTTTTTTGCGGCCGGGCGCTAGACGACCGGTCTACTGCGCCACTCTCCCAACAGGAGCACCACCATGAAAGTCCTCATCGTTCTGACCTCGCACGACCAGCTGGGTGATACCGGGCACAAGACCGGGTTCTGGCTGGAAGAACTGGCTGCGCCCTACTACGCCTTCAAGGATGCAGGTGCGGAGATCGTGCTGGCCTCGCCCAAGGGTGGCCAGCCGCCGCTGGACCCGAAGAGCAACGAGCCGGCCTTCCAGACCGAGCTGACCCATCGCTTTGAAGCCGACGCCGCCGCCAAGGCGCAGCTGGCCGCCACCGTCCGCCTGGACAGCGTCAATGCCGCCGACTTCGACACGGTGTTCTACCCAGGCGGCCACGGTCCGCTGTGGGATCTGGCCAACGACACCCATTCCATCGCGCTGATCGAAGCGTTCGTTGCCAGTGGCAAGCCGGTCGGCCTTGTCTGCCATGCGCCGGGCGTGCTGCGCCAGGTCAAGGCACCCGATGGCAAGCCGCTGGTCGCCGGCAAGCAGGTCACCGGCTTCGCCAACACCGAAGAGGACGCCGTCGGCCTGACTAACGTCGTGCCCTTCCTGGTGGAGGACATGCTGAAGGACCTGGGCGGTGACTACAGCAAGGGCCCGGACTGGGACTCGTATGTGCTGCGCGATGGCCTGCTGGTCACCGGCCAGAACCCGGGCTCGTCGGCCGAAGCGGCTGCAGTACTGATCCAGGCTGTGGCCAAGGCCTGAACCCGATGAAGGGGCGATCCGGCAGGCATGTCCGGATCGCATCCCTCCCCCATGCTACGGTGCGCGCAGCGGCAACCTGCAGAGTCCCAGGCCGGGAGGTTCCCATGACGCGCACCCAGGCGACACCCTCGGCGGCCACCGGCACGGTCCCGCCCGACCTCTTCGGCGCCCTGCGGCAGATGCTGCTGCGCCATGGCGACGGCCTGCTCGTCGTCCACGATACAGACCAGCATTTCTACGCCAATTGCCGCAGGCCGGGCGCCAACGGCAAGGCGCAGTTCTTCGCTGCAGTGAAAGTATCGGGGCGCAGGCACGCCTTCCACCTGATGCCCGTCTACGACTTTCCCGAGCTGCTGGCAGGCATCAGCCCCGCACTGAAGCAACACATGCAGGGAAAATCCTGCTTCAACTTCGAGCACTGGGACGACGCGTTGCTGCAGCAACTGCAGGCGCTGGTCGACCAAGGCGCCGCGCGTTACGTGGCCGAAGGCAGGCTCTGAAGCCTGCGCTTCCTCCCATCAGAAGTCGACGGTGGCCGACACCGTGAAGGTCCGCGGTGCACCCAGCGCCAGGCTGGACAGCAAGGGCTGGCCCCAGTAGGCCGTGTTGGTCAGGTTGTTGATCGTGCCGCGCAGGGTCAGCGGGCGACCGGAGAGCCGGGTCGCGTAGCGCGCCCCCAGGTCGTACACGGTGTGCCCGGCCACCCACTGCGTGTTGTCGGCACTGATGAACTGCCGGGACATGGAGGTGATGCCCGCATTGAGGCTGAGGCCTTCCAGCATCGGCAGATCCCATTCGGCGGTGATCTTGCCCTGCACCTTCGGCAGCCCGGTGGCCAGCTTTCCTTCGTTGATGCCACTCTGGGTACGCGTGAGCTTGGGCTGCACGTAGGCCACGCCGCCCATCAGGCGTACACCGTCCAGCGGTGAACCAAAGAAGCTCCAGTCCGCGCCGCGGTTGCGCTGTTCGCCGCCGAACGAATAGATGTTCGAGGCCGGATCGGTGTAGCCATTGGGCCGCTTGATCTCGAACAGGCTGAAGGAATGTGCGAAGCGGCCCGCATCGAGCTTCAGGCCAAGTTCTTTCTGCCGGGTCTTGAACGGCGCGAACACTTCGCCGGCATTGGCGGCCGTGGTCGGCGCAGTCGCGCCCTGGCTGAGGCCCTCGATGCTGTTGGCATACAGCGATACCTTGCCGCCCAGCTTGAACAGCACCGCGGCGGCCGGGGTAGTGGCGCTCTGCTTGTAGCGCGAAGACAGTGCACCGGTGTTGATGTCGAACGCATCACTCTGCACCTGCTGGCGACGCACGCCCAGCGTGACCTGCACGCGATCGTCGGCAAACCCCAGGGTATCGGCCACGCCCACACTGCGCAGCTTCACCTCGGTATGCATGATGTGCGGGGTGATGAACGCCGGCGCTTCGTTCCAGGTGGGCGCGTAGAGGTTGGTCACCCAGCTCGCCTCGGGCACGCTGCGGCGGCCGTAGTCATCCTGTTTGTGCTGGTAGGCGGTCGCATTGGCGGCCAGCTGGTGGCTGACCGGCCCAGTGCGGAAGCTGCCACGCACGCCGACATCGGCTGACTGCTTGCGGGTGTGGAAGGCCAGCTGGGCCACGGTGGTGCGGAAATCACCGGCGTTGTTGAGCACCAACGCACTGATGGCACCGTTGTAACTGTAGTTCGTCTCGCTGGAACCTAAGGCCGCATACCCCATCAGGTGATCGTTGAAGTCGACTTCACCGCGCAGGATCGCGCCCTTGTCACGGCTCTCCACCCTGCCCCATTCGGGGTTGATGAGCACATCGGCGCGCGGCGGCTTTGGTACCGCCACGCCAACATCCAGGCTGACGCCGCGGGTTGGGCCATGGATGCGATCCTCGGCTGTGTAGAGGTCCAGCGATGCGCGGCTGCGCTCGCCGCGCCAGTCCAGGGCCAGCGAGCCCAGCTGGTAGGCCTTGTCCTGGTGGCGGATGGCGCCCTCGCCTTCGCGGTGCACGGCGTTGAGGCGCACGCCCCACTGATTGCGGTTGCCGAAGCGGCGGCCGACATCCACATGGCCGCCGAACTGCGCGTCGGAGCCATGGTCCACGCTCAGCCGGGTCAGCGGCGCATCGGCCGCGCGCTTGGGAACCAGGTTGATGGTGCCGCCTACCGAGCCGCCCGGCGGCATGCCGTTGAGCAGTGCAGCCGGTCCCTTCAGCACGTCGATCCGCTCGAACATTTCCGGCGACGTGCGATAGAACGGCGCCATGCCGAACAGTCCGTCCAGGGTCATGTCGGTGGTGCTGGAGGCGAACCCGCGGATGGCGTAGTTCTCGCTCCACGCGCCGGAAGCATTGTTGGTGAACACCGTCGGATCTGCCGCCGCGATGACCGAGGTGATGTCACGTGCCTGCCGATCGGCGATGTAGGCCTCGGTGTAGCTGATGGTATTGAACGGCGTGTCCATGAAATCGCGGTTGCCGAGCAGGCCCACGCGCCCGCCCGACGCCACTTGCCCGCCGGCATAGGGGTCGGTGACGGTGCGGCGGTCGTGCACGTTGACCGAATCGAGGGTGGACACCTGCGGCGCGCGGTCGGTGGCGGCGGCGATGGCCTGGGCCAGCGCCGAAGGCGCGGGAAGGATGAGAACGCCGCCCAGCGCAAGCAGCAGCGGGGTGGCTCGGCCTGCACGCAGGCAGGACAAGGGAGCATGGCAACGGACATCGGACGTCATGGGTGTACCTGGGTATGACGAGGCCTGCGCCCTGGTCATGGTTCCGGCGGATGCGGGATGGACGGGTGCAGGCGGGGTTGCTGGCTGGGCCGATGCCTGGCTGGGAGCGGTGAGGCGCAATTGCTACGATCACGCCGCGCGCAGGTGGTGCGCGGCGTGGTGCGATTAATTGTCATTACTATAAAATAAATGGTCAAGCGCCCGATGAAAGACAGCGAACAGTCACCGACGCGCGGACGCCCGAAGAAGCTCAGCCATGCACGCATCGTCGAGGCCGGCATGGCCATGGGGCTGCGCGACCTGACCTTCGTCGGGCTTGCGGGCGCACTCGGGGTGACCCACATGACGCTCTACAACCACATCGCCAGCCTGGAGGCGCTGAAAGTCGCGGTGGCCGAAGCCATCTTCGAGCGCTGGCAGATGCCACCTGTCGAGCGGGGCGATGGGCAGGCGCTGCCGGACTACCTGATCGCCTTCATCGCTTCGCTGCGCGATCTGGTGATCGCACACCCCGGGCTGACCCCCTACCTGCTGCGCCGCTCGGTGGCGTCACCCACGATGAGTGCGCGCATCGCCGGGCACCAAAGCGAGGTTGCAGCGGCGTATGGCCTGCCGGTGGAGCAGGCACGCTGGCTGATGTCGACCGTGGCGTTCCATTGCATCGCCGTGGCCGACACGCTGTATGCCGGCGCGGGCAAGGACGCGGTGCCCGCAGGAACGCGCGCGCGCGACGCCAGCGAGGTCGACCGCGAGTTCGCCCAGGGCATGCATGCATTGGCGCTGGGGGCGCTGCAGATCCTGCGCAGCGGCGTGGACCTGCAGTCGCTGTCGCTGCCGCCGCCGGCGGCAAAGGGCGGCTAGCGCTCGCGGCAGCGCAGCCAGCCACCCGCAGGGGCAGAGATCTGTTCCCACCCGTTGGCCAGCCGGCGGAAGGCCTGCCCGCCAATGCAGGCCGTGCCGGTGCGCTTGGCCTCGGCCGAACCGAGCGCCGGCAGCACGCCCACCTCGGCGGACGGACCGGGACGACCGGCCTGGCGCGCTTCGTTCTGCAGGGTGCCGGCTTCAACGCTGGCGCAGTACGCCTTCATGCCGGGATGCGGGTGGTTCGGCCAGGCGTACTGCTCGCAGTTGAACGGCGTCGTGCTCTTGGCCATCGAGTTGTGCGCCGGCCGTGGTGCCGCAGGCAGCGGCCTGGGCGCGGGTCCGGTGGCCGAGCGGATCTGCTGTGCTGCCGCAGGCAACGCTGCAGCCAGCAGCCAACCCGACAGCAGCAAGGGGCGAACAACCATGGCGTCTCCTCGTTCCATGAGTGGGCAGTGCGAAGGCCCTGCGGCGTGATGCATCACGCTTCCGGCCGGTCCATGCCGACGATTCTGCCCGAAACCCGAGCCGCTGCGGGGGTGGTTCATCGATTGGACGCCGGCCTCTTCTAGCATGGACCACGCCCTTTGACTGCCCAGGATCACCACGACGGATCATTCCTCTGCCGCATTCACTGAAACCGAACGCCAGCACGCGCTGGATGCGCTGCACGTGGTCGGCAGCCTGCCCGAGCCGGCCTACGATGACATCGTGAAGGTGGCCGCCGCCGTCTGCGGCACGCCGATGGCGCTGGTGACCCTGATCGATCGTGACCGCCAATGGTTCAAGGCGCGCATCGGCGTGGAGGGCAGCGGAACCGACCGCGACGTGGCGGTGTGCGACCACGCGATCCGCCAGCCCGATCAGTTGCTGGAAGTGGGCGACCTGAAGCAGGACAGCCGCTTCGTCGACAACCCGGTGTTGAACGAGATGGGCGCGCGCTTCTATGCGGGCATGCCGCTGCTAACCCGCGAGGGCGCGGCGGTGGGCAGCGTCTGCGTGGTGGACCTGACGCCGCGTACGCTCAGCGCCGAGCAGCGCGACGCCCTGCAGGCCCTGGCCCGGCTGACCATGAACCTGATGGAACCGCGCAGCCGCGAGCGCGAGCAGGAAGTGGCGACCATCCTCGAACAGAGCCCGCTGGTGGAAGCCGCGCACGCCACCACCGGCACCGCCTGCACCGTGGTCATCCTCGAGCTGCAGGACCTGGCGGCCCTGGCCGAGCAGATGGGCGCCTGCTGGGCGCCGCCGGTGGTACCGGCGAGGAAAGCACCAGCGCGGTGTTCCTGCGCGCCGACCGTGAACTGAGCGCGCGCAAGGACGCCCAGCGCTGAGCGATGGAAACGTGCCCACTGTAGACGCCAACCTTGGTGGGCGCCGGTGCACCGGCGCCGCCGTCCTGGTGGGCAACTACACGTAGCGCAACAACTATGCTGCCGCGAACGTGCAGTCTGCGCTGGCAACAAGGGTAACGAAAGCCCCGCCCAGCGTGCTGTTGTGGTGCTCGATGATCGTGTTCGCCGCCAGCACAGGCGAATCGGTGGTGGTGTGCGCGTCGGCCACCAGCACCGCCGGAAAACCGAGATGACGGGCGGCACGGCAGGTGGTATCCACGCAGTAGTCGGTCTTCATGCCGACGATGACCAGCTCCTCGATGCCGGCCCCGGCCAGCCGTTCGGCCAGGCCCGTACCGAAGAAGCAGCTTGGCCGCGTCTTCTCGAACACGGTGTCACGTGCCGGGTCGATGGTCAGCTCGGGCAGCAGCTGCGACAGCGGGTTGTCACGGGCCAGCGGCGATCCCGCCGGGCCGACATGGCGTGCAGCGAAGACCGGAACACCGGCCGCATGGGCGCGGGCGATCAGTGCGTTGATGTTGGCCAGCACCTCGTCACCGCGATACGGGCGGCGCGCGCTATTGAACAGGCCCTGCTGCATGTCGATGACCAGCAGGGCGCGGCGTGGCAGTGCGGGCAACGTCACGTCAGCGCCTGCAATGCCTCGAACACCGGGGTTTCACCCTCGGTGAGCTCGATGATGCGGCGGCGTACCTGCGGATGTTCGATCAACCCCAGCAGCGTGGCCGCGACGTCGGCGCGGGGGATGTTGCCGTAGGGAATGGCCAGGCCTGCGCGCACCCGGCCGGTACCAGGTTCGTCGGTGAGCGTGCCGGGGCGCAGGATCACCCAGTCCAGCGGACTGTCGGCCAGGTCCACATCGGCGCGCTTCTTCACTTCCATGTAGTTCTCGAAGGTGTCCGACATTTGCTTGCCGCGTCCTGCCTCGGGGAAGGCAGATACCAGCAGGAAGCGCGGCACCGCTGCCGCCTGCGCCGCGGCAACGGCCAGCTCGAGCCCGCGTCCATCGATGGCATCAGTCATCGACGCCCCGCCCTTGCCGCCGGCACCGGCCGTGAACACCACCACGTCGCAACCCTTCATCAATGCCGCCAACGCGGTGGCGTCCAGCTGCAGCAGGTCGCCCTGGACCGGGCGTGCGCCGAGCGCGGCCAGTTCGTCCGCCTGTTCCGGCGCGCGGTGCAGCGCCAGCACGCGGTGACCACGTGCGCTGGCCTGCTGGACCAATGCACGGCCGACTTTACCGGCGGCGCCGACAATGAATACTTGGCTCATTCTGGATCCTGTACTGGGGGCGGATTCCAGTGTGCCGCGCAGTGCTCCAACGCAGCGTGACAGACAGCCGTGATGTTGCCGTGCCCGAACTGCGGCACCTCCTGCATGGACTGTTCACCTCCCATCCCCGTCCGGCCAACGGCCTGCAGCATAACGTGATGGCTCCCTCGATACCTGGAGTGCCCCATGGCCATCAAAACAGCGGAAGACCTGTTCATCCACGAATTGTCGGACATCTACAGTGCCGAGAAACAGTTGACCAAGGCCCTGCCACGACTGGCCCGCGCTGCGCAGAACGCTGAGCTGGCGGCCGCCTTCGAAACCCATCTGGAAGAGACCCAAGGCCAGATCGAACGGATCGACCAGATAGTGGAGGTCCTGGGCATCCGCCTGAAGCGGATCAAGTGCGCGGCCATGGAAGGGTTGGTGGAGGAAGGCAAGGAAGTGATCGATGCCATCGACAAGGGTGCCGTGCGCGATGCCGCGCTCATCGGCGGTGCGCAGAAAGTGGAGCATTACGAAATCGCCTCATACGGCACCATCGCGGCACTGGCCAAGCAGCTAGGCTACAAGGACGCCCTGCCTTTGTTGCTGGAAACCCTGGATGAGGAAAAGGCGACCGACGAGAAGCTGACCCTGCTCGCCAAGAGTGGTGGCAATGCAAAGGCGGCGCAGGCTGCGTGATCCAAGGCTTCATCCGCACGACGCCGTCCGCACTGACGGCGTCGTGCGGTCCGCAGACAGGAGCAGACATGCATCCCGATGTCCTCGGCTGGGTTGCCACGGCGGTCCTGATGGCGACGCTGATACGGCAGATGGTCAAGCAATGGCAGGCACCGCATCCGGAAACGGTGTCGAAGTGGTTGTTCCTGGGGCAGATGACCGGCTCGATCCTGTTCACCGTCTACAGCGCCCTGCTGGCTTCGACCGTGTTTGTCGTCACCAATGTGTTGTTGCTGCTCACTGCGGTTGTCGGCCAGGTGCTGGCGTTGTGCCGACGTCGCCGGTGCGCCGCGCCTCCGCCGTGCTGAGCCTGCAGCCCCTCATGGAGCACGATCATGGAAGCATCTGCGGCCCTGATCATCATCGACCTGTTCAGCCTGTTCGATTTCCCTGGCGGTCAACGCTTGGCTGCGCTTGCGGTGCACGCGGCGGAGCGGGCAGCAGCGCTGCGCGACGCCTTCGACAAGCGTGGCCTGCCCGTCATCCACGCCAACGACAACTTCGGCGACTGGAAGCGGGACTTCCCCGCGCTGGTGGACGCATGCCGTGACCACGGCGGAGCATCCGCCCGGATCGCCTCGATCATGGCGCCGCAGTCGCATCACTATTTCATCCTCAAGCCCAAACACTCCGCTTTCCTGGCAACGCCGCTGCCGGTGCTGCTGGCATCGCTCGGTGCTTCGCGGGTGGTTCTGGCAGGCATGGCGCTCGATTCGTGCGTGCTGGCCACAGCGCTGGATGCCAATTCACGCGAGTACGAAACCGTCGTGGCATGGGAGGCGACGGCCGCCCTGCCCGGCCGCCGGGAACCTGCATTGCAGGTATTGAAGCGCTCGGCAGCCGCGAAGGTCCTGGACAACCGGCAGATCATCGCGCTGCTCGATGCCGGCCTGCACCGCCCTTCACCCTGATCAGCTCAGGTGCGGGGCAACCACGGCGCTCATCAGGTCCATCGCCGCAGGGGCGCTGCCTCCCCGGTCAGCCCTGCGCACGAAACCCCGCCAATCGGCGTAGGCCGCCTGGCTGAGCTCCGCGGAGCCGGTCGGCAGCAGCCGCATGGACCAGTAAGGGCACATGCGGCGCCCGACCCGGCCGCGTGCAAGCTCGACGATTTCGCGATGGCTGCTGGCGTCGAGGATCCGGTTATAGGCGATCTGCAATGCATCCTCGGGCCCCTCGATGTACTGCAGGAAGCGCTGTCCATCAAAGAGCAGGATGCCGGTGATGCCTACATCCCGGTTGAAGCGGGCGGCGTCCTCGACCAAGGCGGCGAGGCGGTCTTCAGAAAGGTCGGGAACTGCTTCGCTTGCGTAGGCGATTGCGCGGTTTGCCATGGACGTAGGGTTGGGTTTGCCTGACTCCCTACCTTACGAATCCGTTGTCAACGCCGGGTCTTTGCGCGCGGGCGCAGCCGTGAAGGCCGCTCTCCTGCCGGCGCGCCCCCGGTCGCGCCGGGCCGGTACAGGACCTGGCAGTTGGGGCAGAAGAAGGTTCGCCGATGGGTGAGGCCCAGGTAATGCTTGCTGACCGGCCCGCTGCATTGCGGACAGGTCGTGCGGGTATGCACCTGCCAGCGCTTCTTCAGCTCACCTGCCCGCTTCCAGCGCAGGAAGTCGAAGCTGTACCCGCGTGTCTGCTCGATCAGCCGGGTCAGCACGCGCGGCGGCAGGTCACCTACCCTGCTTGCGGGGTGCACGCCCACCCGGAACAGAACCTCGTTCTTGATGATGTTGCCGACGCCGGAAAAGACGGATTGATCCAGCAACGCATCGCACACCAGCATGTCTGGACTGGACTTCAACTTCCGGCGCGCGAGGCTTGCGTCCCAGGCATCGCTCATCACATCTGCACGCCAGTCGTAGACCTCCTCCAGCGGCTGGTCGATCAGCTTGACCGAGCAGGCGTAGAAGTTCATTTCGCCCTTGCTGAACTGCAGCGACACCCTCGGCACGGCGTCCTTGCGCTCATTGATGCGGTAGCTGCCGAACATCATCAGATGGATACGCAGGGTGGCCTGGCTGAACTCCAGCAGGAAATGCTTGCCCCAGCTGCGGACTGCTTTGACGCGACGGCCGAGCAGGGGATCCAGATCCACGCGGCTGCTACCACCGACGCCGCGCACGGTCCGGCCCTTGAACTGTGCAGCGGCCTCGCGCAGCAGGACGATGGAAGGACCCTCAGGCACCCCGGCTCTCCTTCATCATTGCCTGCAGGCGCAGGGCATTGGGTACGGCATGACCCTGCGCGGTATTGTCCAGGATGACCCAGGCAGGTCCGCGCCGTGCTGCCGCCTCTGCGGCCTTGGCCAGCACCTGCAGATCGCCCTCCTGGTAACTGCTGTAATACATCCGGGGCCTGCCATGCCAGCGCCAGTAGCTCAGATGGCGTGCACCCCCGGGCTCGCGCGCCGGGGGAGCGGGCGCCGGATCCACTGCTGCGCGCGCAATATCGTGCCCCGCCAGCAGTGCATCTGCCGGCGCTGTGAACCAGCTTTCATGCCTGGGCTCGCAGGCAACCGCGACCTCCGTACGATGTCGCAGTGCGCGGAAGAACGTGGAGGCCACGCGGGCATCAAAGACCAGGCGCGGTGGAAGCTGCAACAGCAGCGCACCCAGCCGCTCGCCCAGGTGATGGACGGCATGCAGGAACGGGTCAAGCAACGGCGCCGCGCCCCGCAACCCGCACTCATGGCTGATGGCCTGCGGCATCTTCACCGAAAAGCGAAAACCGCCCGGCACAGCGTCGGCCCATCGGGCGTAGGTCCCGGGCTTGTGGGATCGGTAGAACGATGAGTTGATTTCCGCGCATGTGAACTGCGTTGCGTAGCGCTGCAGCGCGCTGTTTCCATCGCCGAACGCATCGGCGTGAGCGGTGGGAACTGACCAGCCAGCGCAGCCTACGAGAACAGGCGCCATTTCCAGGATGTCGATGTCAGGCCTCATGCGGCTACTCTCGCTCGCACCCCGTACCGCCACGGTGAACCAAGGCCCGGTTCCGCGTGAAGACCTGCATGCTCGGCGTGCCGAAACGGCTGTGGCTGCTCCTTCGCATCCTGCACACAGGAGGCATCCGCTGCCTTGATGCCTGCGGGAGGACAGTATCCACAACAGAAAAGGAAGAGCACGACCTGGCATGCAGAAGCACGGTAATGATCGATCGCGGGAACATTGTCTACTGCTGGTGGAAGATCAGCTGGACCTTGCTGAACTGGTCGAGGATGCGCTTGCCGACGAAGGCAACACGGTCACTCACGCCGAAAGTGTTTTCGAGGCATTGTCCCTGCTCCGGGAAGGTATGTTCGATGCCGCAATCCTCGATATCGAGCTCGGTGATGGTGTGGTCTTCCCGGTCGCCGATCGCCTGGCCGAGCTGGGCGTGCCATTCGTGTTCGCATCGGCCGTCTACGACCAGGTCGTTCCTGCGCGGCACCAGAAAGCACGCTTCATCGCCAAGCCTTTCCACATCCCGCAACTGCAGGAAGCCGTGAGTGCAACGCTGGCGCAGTCCCGCGCTGGCAGGCACCCTTGATTCACCCTGGCCCGAAGGAGAGAGATCCCATGAGCAACAAGCTGCCATTCAATCCGACAGGCGACGCCAGCGACCAGGACAAGGCGCACACACCGGACAAGGTGCGAAGCGACCACAGCTGGAAGAAGGGAAAGGACATGCCGGAGCAGGATGAAACCGCGCATCCGGACGATTACGAACGCCCACCCGTCGATCCCACACGCGGGGAGCCGCAGCCCTGAGCGGGATGGCGGCCCATGCAGCTGGCCTCCGGCCACCGTGCGCCCTGCATGACGATCAGAGGGAATCAAACCACTCCGCGTAGGGCGTGTTCTTTACCAGGAACCGGTTGTAGTCCTTGCTGCCATCCAGCCACCATGCCGGCCCCCGTTCGCCCAGGCCACGTTTGGCCGCGTCCACCGCCCGCCGCGCCGAGCGCAGTGCTTCACCATCCCCGCTTCTCATTGCCGCATGGACGGCGCGCCGCGCATCCATCAGTGCTGCAACCCACCGCGCGCGCTCGGCGGCTGTCAGGCCGGGGTTGGTTGCCCGCCACAGACGCCCCCGCACCACCAGGTAGCGACGATCGGGGGTCAGTGGCGGCATGCCAGCGCCGCCCTTGACCCTGCAGTCCGAGGTGTCGCCATCTGCACTCATGGTGTCAGGACGATCTTCCGGCAGTCGTCATCCTTGGCGTCGAACATCGCGTAGCCCTGCGCTGCGTCGGCCAGGCGCATCCGATGCGAGATGATGTTGCCGGGGTCAAGCCAGCCTTCCAGGATGGCGGTCAGCAGCTCAGGCATCAGGCCCTGCACATGGGTCTGGCCCATCTTGAACGTCAGCCCTTTGTCGAACGCATCGCCCAACAGGAAACCGTGGATGAAACCGGCGTAGACGCCCGGAATGCTGACCACGCCGCCGCGCCGCGCGGCAGCGATGCACTGCCGGATCGCCACGCCGCTGCTGCCTTCGAGCTTGACTGCGGTCAACGCAGTTTCAAGCGAACTGCCCTCCGCCTCGAACCCGACCGCCTCAATGCAGGCATCCACGCCTCGCCCACTGGTCTGGCTGACGATGTAGTCGGCGGGATCGTCCACCTTGCTGAAATCGATGGGCGTGATGCCATAGGTGCGTTGCGCGAAATCCAGCCGATACGGCAGATGATCGACCATGAAGATGGTTTCCGCACCCAGCAGGCGGCAGCAGGCAGCGCTCATCAACCCTACTGGTCCTGCACCGAAGACAGCAACCGTCGAGCCCGCCTTCACCCCGGCGTTGAGCGCTGCCTGATAGCCGGTCGGCAGGATGTCGGACAGAAACAGTACCTGCTCATCTGCTACGCCTTCGGGAATGCGCAGTGGACCGACGTTGGCTTTGGGCACCCGCACAAACTCCGCCTGGCCACCAGCGACTCCACCGTAGAGGTGGCTATACCCAAACAACGCGGCCGGCGGCATCAATCCCTTCGCATTGAGCGCCGCCCCTTTGCCGGGGTTGGTGGTCTCGCACGCGGCGTACTCCGCCAGCTGGCAATGGAAGCATTCACCACAGGCAATCACGAACGGGATGACCACGCGGTCACCAGGGCGTACCTGGGTCACGCCCCTGCCAACCTCTTCCACGATACCCATGAACTCGTGGCCCAGCACGTCGCCGCTGTGCAGGTCGGGAATCTTGCCCCGGTACAGGTGCAGGTCAGAGCCACAGATGGCGGTGGCAGTAACCCGCAGGATGAGGTCGTCCTCGGCAGCGAGTACCGGATCGGGTACGGTCTCAACGCGCACATCCTTGCGGCCGTGATAGGTCAGCGCCTGCATCATCGTTCTCCTGCCGTTGGGGACTGCAGGGTTGCATGGTCACCGCTGTGGCTGCGGTGACATTGCCGTGTGCGGCGCGTGCATTCCGCTGCTGCGGCGTCAGCGGTCTTCGGCATCCACGGTGATCTCTCCCGAGGTCTCCAGCATGGCCAGTTCGATCTGGTGATGGCCATCGCAGCCTGCCTTGCGCATGGCCACGTCCAGGTCCTCCGGCGCCACGTTGCAGCGGCGCAACTGATCCCAGAACACCTTGCCGTTGCGCACCAGCACGACCGGCGCGCCCTCCACCCAACGGTGCAGCCGACGATTGCGCGCGGTCACGTAGCCGACCAGCCAGTTCAGACCCAGCAGCGTGGCGGCAAGGATGAGCCCGCCAAGCAGCGAGGTGTCCTCGCCGATCAGCGAGTTCTGCACCGCCGTGCCCAGCAGGACGATGACCAGCATGTCGAACGGTGCGGACTGCCCGATCGATCGCTTGCCACTGAGGCGCGTCAGCAGAAGCACCACGACGTAGACGGCGGTGGCCCGTAGTACGAACTCGAACCACGGCATGCCCAGCTCGAACAGATCGGTCACGGTTTTCTCCCTGCATGGCCTGCCCGGAGGGATACAGAACAGGTCGTCCACGCCGCGTGACTCCGTCTGCGCGGCCTGTTACAGCGGGTGCAGGGCCCATTGGCCCAAGGAGAGCCCCCTGCGAAGGATGCGGTACGCGTCGCGGTCGAACACCGGATCACTGCGGCGCACGCGCCGGGCAGCGGCCAAGGTCTTCGCGCTGCCGTGATAGAACCATCCATCGACGACATGAAACTGCCGCATCGCTTCACCGCGTTCCTCGATGGCCACGGGTCCTGCGTAGGGCCATTCGGCAATCTCCAGCAGCCTCAACGCGTCGGCGAGCCGTGTCTGATGCTCGGCCAAGGTCTCGCGGCCGCAGCAGGCGCCGGCGCACTGGCGCAGCATCGAGCGGAAGCACGGGCGCCCGGACGGCAGCCGCTCAAGGCCCAGCAGCGAATAGCAAAGGCGATTTTCATCGGCCACGCGGCGCAGCGCCTCACGTGCCCCGCGGGCACTCGAATAGATGCCGTACAGCATCGGCGTGGACGTCAGATCCACCTCTGCCGAGTTCACCACGCTGGTCTCGCCGCGATACAGGCGCAGGCTGAACTGGCGCGGCAAACGCCGCAGCAGGCGGTTGTACAGCGGGCGCTGCGCTTTCACCATCGACGCCTCCAGCAGCTGCGCGCCCAGGTCCCCGGCCATCGGCAGATGGCTGATGCGCTCCGACTGGCGCAGCATCGCCGCTTCTTCGGCCGTCCGTAGATGATCCATGACCCGCGTGCGCAGGTTGATGCTCTTGCCGATGTAGAGCGGCAGGCCGCACTCGCGGCCATGGAAGGTGTAGACACCCGGTCGTGCAGGGAGCGCCTGCGCCTGCGCACGCAGATGCTCGGGAAACACATACCCGGCGGCGCGGGCGGAACGTCGCGCGGCCTGCGCATTGGAAGGCATGAAGGGCAGCAGTGAGGTGCAGTGGGGCCAGCGACACATGATAGGCATGCGCTGCAGGACCGCCAACGCAGGGCTGCTCACGGCACTGAACGCTTCACGTTGATGCCGCGGACACCCGCCGTGCACGCCTGCGACGCGGGCCCCTGGATGAAGCTGTGGGACCGCCGTACGGAGAATAACCATGACGCAGGACAACCCCGGCGCCCTCGGGCGCAAGCGATGGGCCATTGCCGAGGGCTACATTCCCGGTTGGAGCCATGGGCCGGAGCCCGAGCTGCAGAGTCACGAGACGTGCTGCATCCTCAATGCCGGCAGCACCGATGCCCGGATCAGCCTGATGCTGTACTTCGAAGACCGCGAGCCGCAGGGTCCCTATGCCTTCACCGTCCCCGCCCAGCGGACCTGCCACAAGCGCTTCAACGACCTGCAGGAACCCGCCCCGGTACCGCGGGGCGTCGGCTTCTCCTGCGTCATCGAGTCCGACGTGCCGGTGGTGGTGCAGCACACGCGCCTGGACTCGCGCCAGGCAGAGAACAGCATCATGACCACCATCGCCTACCCGCTGTGACCCGCGCCGTGCACGCGGCGCCGACATTGCTGGGCCACGGCGTTTACTGCGGGGTGCCCAGACTGGGAGCTCCCTTCCCCCGCAGAGGACGCACGCATGCCAGTGCCCAACTACCCGAAGCCGCCGTTCAAGGCGCAGCAGCAGTCCTTCCCAGGCAAGACCAGCAAACTCGACCCGAAGCCGGACCACGGAGAAACGAGCTACAAGGGTCACCGCCAGCTTGAGGGCAAGAAGGCACTCATCACCGGTGGCGACAGTGGCATCGGCGCAGCGGTCGCCATTGCCTACGCACGCGAAGGGGCGGATGTGGCGATCGCCTTCCTGGAGAGCGAAAAGGATGACGCCGCTGACATCGGCAAGCTCATCCAGGAGGCCGGCCAGAAGGCGGTGCTGGTCCCCTGCGATATCAGCGACGAGGCGCAGGCCGAGCAGTTGATCCAGCGCGTCGTGCACGAACTGGGCGGCTTGGACATCCTGGTCAACAACGCCGCCTACCAGCGCTACTACGAGTCGTTCGACGAGATCACGATGGACGACTGGCGCAAGACGTTCGATACCAATGTCCATGCGCTGTTCAACCTGACCCGACTCAGCGTTCCGCACCTGAAGGACGGTGGCTCGATCATCAATACCGCATCGGTGAACTCGAAAAAGCCGACGCCGAACATCCTGCCGTACTCCACCACCAAGGGTGCGGTCGCCAATCTCACCATCGGCCTGGCGGGCCTACTGGCTGAAAAAGGCATCCGGGTCAATGCGGTCCTGCCCGGCCCGATCTGGACGCCGTTCATTCCCGCCGGCATGGCCGCGGACAAGGTCGAAAATTTCGGCAGCCAGACCCCGTTCGGTCGCCCAGGCCAGCCCGCCGAGCTTGCGTCCGCCTACGTGATGCTGGCCGCTGACAGTGCCAGCTATACGTCGGGCGCGCTGCTCACCATCTCCGGTGGCGCCGTCACCCTGTAACCCGCTACTCACCTCCCCCAAGGAAACCCCATGAGCCGCAACCAGTACGACATGCAGAACCCCCTCACCCAGTTCCCGCAACCGACCTACCCGGCCCAGGTGCAGACGCCACCGGGTACGGTGCACGAATTGAATCCCAAGGCAGATCACGGCGAGAAGAGCTACGTCGGCCTGGCGCGAATGAAAGGGCGCAGAGCGCTGATCACCGGCGCTGACTCCGGGATCGGCCGCGCGGTGGCCATCGCCTTCGCGCGGGAAGGCGCGGATGTCGCGCTCAACTATCTGCCCGAGGAAGAGAAGGACGCGGCGGAAGTCGTCGCCCTGATCGAAGCGGAAGGCCGCAAGGCCATTGCCCTGCCCGGCGATCTGCAGGACGAAGCGTTCTGCCGGGACCTGGTGAAGCAGGCCGTGGACGGGCTGGGCGGACTGGATGTGCTGGCCAACATCGCTGGCAAGCAGTTGGCCGTGGAGAAGATCGAGGATCTGGACACCGAGCAGTTCGAGGCGACCTTCCGCACCAATGTGCACGCGCTGTTCTGGATCTGCAAGGCCGCCCTGCCCCATCTGCCGGCCGGCGCGACGATCATCAACACCGCTTCCATCCAGGCCTACCAGCCCTCGCCGAACCTGCTCGATTACGCGCCCACCAAGGCCGCCATCGTCAACTTCACCAAGTCGCTGGCGCAGCAGGTGGCCGAGCGTGGCATCCGGGTGAATGCGGTTGCGCCGGGCCCGATCTGGACGCCGCTGCAGCCCGCAGGTGGCCAGCCGCCGGAGGCGATTCCCGATTTCGGTTCGCAGACACCGTTGAAGCGCGCGGGCCAGCCGGTGGAGATGGCGTCGGCCTATGTGCTGCTGGCCACCCAGGAATCGAGCTACATCACCGGTGAGGTGATCGGCGCCACTGGCGGCATGCTGCTGCCGTGACCCAGGACGTAGTTGAAGGAGTGAGCATCGCGCGTGACCCTGAGGGTCACGCGCCGATCAACGCATACGCGGCCATCGGTGACGGGCGGTCTGCCGCACTGATCGCGCCCGATGGCAGCATCGACTGGTGGTGCGCACCCTGCCTGGATGCACCACCTCTGTTTGACCGCTTGCTGGATGCGGCTGACGGCGGCCGTTTCGTGCTGCAGGCGCGCAACATCGAGAACGTCTCCCGCCGCTACCGGCCGGACAGCAATGTTCTGGAAACCGAGGTACGCACTGCTTCCGGCCTTGCGCGGGTGACCGAGTCTCTGAACAGCGGCCCGGCCGGGCGCCTCCCGTGGTCAGAACTGGCGCGCCGTATCGAGGGGCTCGATGGAGAGGTCACCTTCGATCTGCACTATTTACCCGGTACGCGAGCCGGCAGCTGCGCGCCCTGGATGAGCGACACGCCCAACGGCTGCGTGCACCACGTCGGCCCGGTAATGACCATGCTGCGCTTTTCCGAGCAGACCCGCATCGAGCAGTGTGACGATCGCGAGGTGAGGGGCAGCATCCGGGTTGCATCAGGCGAGCGGGCGATCATCGCCCTGCTGGCCTCGCAGGACGAGGTGCTGCCGGTACCGCCCCTGCAGGAGATCGATACCCGCATTGACCGTTCCGACCGTGAATGGCGGCAATGGGTTGCCGATCTGCATTGTGAGAGCCGCCAGCGCAGCGACGTCATGTGCTCGACGCTGGCGCTCAAGTTCCTCTGGTTTGCACCCACCGGGGCGATCGCCGCAGCGGTGAGCGCTTCGCTGCCCGAACGCCTGGGGGGCGACAAGAACTGGGACTATCGATACGCCTGGGTGCGCGATGCCGCATATGTCATCAAGGCGTTCCTGCGCGTGGGCGCCCTGCCCGACGCGAAGGCAGGCTTCAGCTGGCTGATGACCACCATCGGTCGCCATCGTCCCGGTATTCCGCCGTGCTACACCCTGCACGGAGAACGTGTGGAGCAGGAGCGCTACATCGACATCCCGGGCTACCAGGGCAGCCAGCCGGTGCGGGTCGGCAACACCGCCACCGACCAGCTGCAGACCTGCGTCTACGGCGATGTGCTGGAGATGGCCAGCCGGATGATCGAGGCCGGACACATTCTGGATCCCGCTACCGCGCGCCTGTTGTTCGAGCTGGCAGACGAATGCGCCGACCAATGGATGCGCAAGGACTGCGGATTCTGGGAGCTGGAGGATCTGCAGCACTACACCATGTCCAAGGTGGAATGCTGGATGGCCCTTCGACGCGCCTGCGAGCTCGCTGAAAAGGGCCACATCACCCGCGCGCGTCTGCCGCGCTGGCAGCGCGAAAAAGAGCGCATCCTGGACTGGATCGATGCGCATTGCTGGGATGAGGGCAGGCAGACCTACGTGATGCACGCCGGCAGTGACCGGCTGGATGCCAGCCTGATGCTGGCCTCGCGATTCGGACTGGCCGAAGTCCGCCGCGAGCGCTTCGTCGCTACCCGTGACGCCATGCGACGGGAGCTGTGCGATGCCAGCGGCGATCTGCTGTGGCGCTACAGCGGCATGCAGGACTGCGAAGGCACCTTCATCAGCTGCGCGTTCTGGATGGTGGAGGCGTATGGCCTGCTGGACGAGCGGGACGAGGCCGAGCGCCTGTTCCATTCATTGCTGGGGCGGGTACGCAACGATGTCGGGCTGATGCCGGAGATGTGGGATCCATCCACCGGGCAGGGACTGGGCAACACGCCGCAGGGCTTGAGTCATCTGGCGCTGATCCATGCCGCGTTTGCGGTGGACGGCCACTAGATCTGCGCTGAAGGAGTCCTCAGCTGGCCAAGGCCAGCTGGGGAGTCGGCAACGCCTCAACGGCAGCCAGGCTTGCCAGATGATCGGCAAAGCCACCGACGGCGCGGCCTGACAACCGGCCACTGGTGGTCACCACTGGCGCGCTGGCCCAACGGATCGACGCGCCTGCCGCCTCCAATCGATGCACCAGATCCACATCTTCGGAGCATCGCTTCGCCGCGAACCCGCCCGCCCGCCGATAGGCAGCGGCCGAGACCCCGAGGTTGGCCCCGTGCACGCGACCATGCCCCTCACCCCAGCGCTCGCTGCGCTGGAAGCAGCTGCGCAGCCACGCCTGCTGCGGCGCCAGCTCGCCAAGATCGACGACGCCACAAAACACGTCGGTCCCCGCAGCCCGTTGGGCGACCAGCCAGTCGCCAGGGACCTCGCTGTCTGCGTCGGTGCTCGCCAGCCAGGTGGCGCCACGCTCGACCAGCACCCCCGCCGCGGCCGCGCGCGCAGCGCCGACGCACCGTGCCTGCAGGCTGAGGGTTTCCGTCGCCATCCGCGCACAGACCTCGGCGCTGCCGTCCGTGCAGCCGTCCAGCGCAACGATGATCTGCACCGGCTCGCCAGCCAACCCCGGATGCGCTGCAGCGATGGCCAGCGAGCGCAGGCATGCCGCCAGGTGCTCGGCCTCGTTGTGTGCCGGCACCAGCACGCCGATCATCTCAGCCCCTCGTTGCTGGCCAGCGAGAGCGGTGCGCGGGTCCAGCCCTGCAGGATGAAGTCGCTGTCGCGGTAGCAGAAGGCCTCCTGCAGGCCATGCCCCAGCCGCTCATGCACCAGCGCACTGCGACAGGCGCGGCCCGGGAATGACGGCAGCCAGTGACAGGCCACCAGCAGGCCATCCTCCTTCATGGCCGCATGCAGCCCATCGCGCAGTTCAACCAGCGCTTCCGGGCCCAGGTAATAACCCATTTCGCCACACACGATCAGATCGAAGCGACCAGCGGGCCATTGCTGCGGATGCTGCGCACAGTGCACCTGCACGTGCGGCAGGTGGGCGAGGCCGCGGCGCGCCTGGAAGGCGGCGCGTGGGCTGATGTCCGTGGCCAGCAGGCGCTCACAGCGGCCGGCCAGGCGCTCTGTGAGCACCCCGTTGGAGCAGCCCAGTTCCCAGCCGCGCTGGAAGGTGGACTGGGTCAGACTGGCCATCAGCAGGTCGCGCTTGCGCTCTTCGTACCAGCGAGTGCGGTAGCCGAAGGGATCGTCATTGGCGTGGATTTCGTCAAAGTAAGGCTGGGCGCTCATGCAAAGTAAACCTCGTGGGTACGGTAGAAGCGGGTGAGCACGTGGTCCGGAAGGATGGGCTCGGCCTGCAGCCGGGGAACATTGCCGGTCTGGGTGCGGAACTGGGCGATGGCCTCACGCTTGCGCGCGGCAACCGCAGAGATGTCTAGAAGGCGTGGCGCCTCCCAAGCCATGTGGGCGCAACCGGGATCCAGCCAGTGCCAGCCCCATACCGGATATTCCAGGCGCTGGCATCCGGCCATACGCGCGGCACGCCAGGCAGCGCGGCCCGCTGCTTCATGGTCGGGGTGGCCATCAAAGCGCCACGGTGCCAACACCAGGTCGTCCTCGCGCAACGTCTGCCAAAGCCAGTCTTCCAGGCCCGTTTCGTGATCGCTGACCCCGCCGTCGGCAATGCCGAGGTGGACGATGGCCCCAGCATCGATGGCCAGCGCACCGAGAGCGTCGCGCAGTTCCTCTCGGCGTGCCTGGCGCAGCCGCTGCGGTGTCCACCAGGCCTCGCCCGGATAGCATGCCTCGCCGTCGGTCACCGCTACCACCTGCACCGGCACGCCAATGGCTGCCGCCGCACACAGCAATCCGCCACAGGCCAATACCTCGTCATCCGGATGCGGCGCGACCACCACGATGCGCCCGGCTCCGCCAATGAGTTCGGCCAAGGCCGTCTCGGGCTGCTGCCAGAGCCAATCGCAGTGCTCCCACGCGCACTCCTCCGAGCCCTGCCCGTGGATGGTGGCTACAGCGCCCATGGCATCACCTGCCGGGCGCATTGTTCGCCCAGCCATTCCCAATCCTTGTCGGCATGGCTCTGCCGCATGAACACGGTCAGATCAGCCCAGCGTCGCGCATGGGCATCTTCCATGCACATCGGCGCCGGGCCAAGCGCGCGGCCCGCCAGGTCCAGCACCTGCGTGGCAGCGCGTTCGACCACGCTGCGTACGCGCACCACCTGCACCCGATGGGTTAGCTGCGGAGCAGCATCGACGGCATGGGCCAGTTCGCGCAGCAGCGCTGCCGCCGGGGCCAGCGCGAGGTCAGCCTTGCCCAGCAGGCGTGCACGCAAGCCCTCACTGCAGGCGTGCTGCATGCGCTCGGCCAGCGCGGTCGCCGCACCAAACCACACCGCGGCGATGCCAGCACCACCGTGCCAGAAGCCGGGACGTTCCAGGTAACCGTTGACGGGCCCGACCGCTTCGGCCTCAGCGTCATCGAAGCGCACCGTGGTCGATGGCACCCCGGCCATGCCGGCGGCCGGCCACGGCTCGCGCTCCATGCAGTGCCACTGCGACGCGTCCACCTTGTACAACTGGACGCCCGACTCACCGCGCACGGTCACCAACGCGGTGTCGACCAGGTTGCTTCCGGAACACCAGGGCTTGTCACCGCGCAGGCGGCCAGTGTGCTCGGCCCGTAGCGTACTGGCGGCGCCTTCAGCTGCCCACACCGCGAACAGTTGCTCCGCAGGAACGGGCACACGTAGTTCATGCAGGATCGCGATTGCATCATGATGCGCCTCCAGCACCTTGGCCAGGCACAGATCCTCATGGCCCAGGGCAGCCAGCGCACGCCAGCGTTCCAATGTGCGGCCCTGGCCTGGAAGGGGAAGATCAGGCAGCTGCAGCAGGCGTTGCCGGGCGAGATTGGACAACGGGGGAGGCAGCACTGGAGCAAGCATCTGGTGTATATCGCTAGGGACAGACCTGCAACGTAGGCGCTGCCCGATCACGTTGCTGTCTTGCCGGCGTGTCCGATGGATGAATGCTTTGGCAGTGCATCCTCACGACCTGCGCCGACAGCCACGATGAAGGATTCAGATGCTGACGGTGAGCCATGTCGGCGCGTGGTCGCTGGCTTTCTCCTGCAGCCGCACCCAGCGGTCGACGCCTGCGTCCTGCAGGCGCGGCGCCAATGCCGGGTTCAGCAGCAGGTGATCGATGCGCAGGCCGCGGTCGCGCTCGGCGTGCTGGCGGAAGTAATCCCAGAATGTGTAGATGACGGTTTCCCCGTGCACTTCGCGCAGCGCATCGCGCCAGCCCTGCGCGAGCAGCTGCTCGAATGCCTCGCGGACGTCGGGCTGGAACAGCGCGTCACGCTTCCAGGCCTTGGGGTCATACACGTCCAGGTCGGTGGGGATGACATTGAAGTCGCCCATCAGCACCGCCGGGTGGGGCAGATCGACCAGCGAGCGGGCATGGCGCAGCAGCCGCTGCATCCAGCGCAGCTTGTAATCGAACTTCGGGCCGGGCTGCGGATTGCCGTTGGGCAGGTACAGCGCGCCAACGACGATGCCATGCACGGCCGCTTCCAGATAGCGGCTCTGGCTGTCCTTGGGATCCCCCGGCAGCCGGCGACGGCTTTCGATCGGCATCGCATCCCGCGCCAGCAGCGCGACGCCATTCCAGCGCGCCTCGCCGCACCAGATCGCGCCATAGCCCGCCTGCTCCAGCTCGGCCGCCGGGAAGGCAGCATCGGTGGCTTTCAACTCCTGCAGGGCCACCACATCGGGTGCCTCGCGATCCAGCCATGCCAGCAGATGCGGCAGGCGCGCGCCGATGCCGTTGACGTTGAAGGTAGCGATGCGCAGCGTCCTGCGGCGTGGCATAGGGGCGGCCCCGGCAACCCCAGTGCGGGGATCAATGGCCCGCAGTATCCGCGCCTGCAGATGCAGGCGTGGTGCAGGGCCATTCATCCGTGGTCAGCGCCCCTCGCGGTAATCCATGTCCTGCAGATCCTGCAGCAGCGTCGGGCCGACCGGCTGCCAGCCAAGACGCTGCCGGGTCAGTGCACTCGATGCCGGCAGGTCCATGCCGGCGAACAGGCCAAACCAGCCGAACATCGCGGCCGCGTCTTCCGCAGCGATGCTGCGCACCGGCACGCCCAGCCCCGCCCCCACCACCTCGGCGATGCGGCGGGCACTGATGCCCTCCTCGGCCACGGCGTGGTAGCGCTCAGCGGCGTGGCCGCGCTCCAGGGCCAGGACGTAGGCACGGGCCACATCATCCACATGGGCCGCGGACCAGCGGTTGCCGCCCTCGCCAACATACGCAGCTACTCCCTGCTTCCGCGCGATGTCGATGAAGTAGCTGATCAGGCCCTGGCGGAAGGCATCGTGCACCTGCGGCAGGCGCATCACCCGCACGTCGATGCCCGCGTCGAGCAACGCGTTGCCCGCGCGTTCGGAGGCGATGCGCGGGTTGCCATGGCCAGGATTGAACACGGTCTCCAGCGCCGGCTGGCCGGGCGCGGCCTCACCTATGCCGACGCCGGAGGTGATCAGCAGCGGGCGCGGCGAGCCCTTCAGTACCTCGCCCAGTGCGCCGATCACGGCCGCGTCCTGCTCGCAGTTTGCGGCGAAGCGGCTGAAATCGTGGTCGAACGCGGTGTGGATCACCGCCTCGGCTGCCGCCGCGCCTGCGCGCAGGCTGGCCAGGTCGCCCAGCTCGCCACGCTGCACGTGGGCGCCTGCGGCACGCAGGGCCTCCGCGCCCGCGTCCGAGCGGGTCAGGCCGATGACCTCATGGCCTGCCGCCTGCAACTGCTCGCATACGCGGCGGCCAATGAAGCCGGTGGCGCCGGTCAGGAATACACGCATGGGATGCTGCTCCGCTGGAAAGTGGGACCAGTATCCGGCTCCGCGCATCCTGTTAAAGTGGTGACGTTATACAGGTATAGCGACTGACAGGCAGGGAACGGCATGAACCAGCATTCGCTCGGGGAATTTCTCAAGAGCCGTCGCGCACGGCTGGATCCGGCCAGTTTCGGTTTCGCCACCGGCCGCCGACGCACGCCAGGCCTGCGGCGCGAGGAGGTAGCGCAACGGGCCAGCATCAGCCCGACCTGGTACACCTGGCTGGAACAGGGCCGCGGCGGCGCGCCGTCGGCCGAGGTGCTGGACCGCATCGCCTTCGCCCTGCGCCTGACCGACGCCGAACGCGAACACGTCTACATGCTGGGGCTGGGCCGCCCGCCCGAAGTGAAGTACCGCAGTGGTGACAGCATCTCGCCGCGCCTGCAGCGGGTACTCGATGCCCTGCCCTACAGCCCAGCGTTGATCCGTACCCCGACCTGGGACGTGGTCGCCTGGAACCACGCCGCCACGGTACTGCTGACCGACTATGCGCAGGTGCCGCCCAGCGAGCGCAACATCCTGCGCTTCATCTTCAGCAACAGCCGGGTACGCGCGGCGCAGGAGGATTGGAGCAGCGTCGCCCGCTTCGTGGTGGCATCGCTGCGAGCCGACGCGATCCGCGCCGGTGCCGAGGCGGAGGTAGCGCAGCTGGCGGCCGAGCTTTCGGCCAGCAGCCCCGAGTTCGCGGCGCTCTGGCGCAGCAACGATGTGGCCAGCGAAGGCGATGGCAGCAAGCGGCTCAAGCACCCGGAGCTGGGCCCGCTGGAGCTGGAATTCTCGACGTTTGCAGTGGAGGCACGCCCGGACCTGTCGATGATCGTCTACACCGCCGGCAACGCGGCCACGCTGCAGCGGATCGCCGCGTTCATCCAGGCGCGGCGCACCCCGCCGCCGCCTGTGGGAAAATGACGGGCAGCTTCCCCCGTTGGTTGTTGCAAGGAGTTCCTGATGTCCCGCTTCCCCTTCGATGCCGTGCTGTTCGACTGCGATGGCGTCCTCGTCGATTCCGAGCCGCTGGTGGCCCGCGTGCTTTCGGAAATGCTGACCGAGCGCGGCTGGCCACTGACCCAGCAGCAGGCCGGCGAGATCTTCCTCGGCAGATCCGTGGCGGGCCTGGCTGGCCTGATCGAGGAACGCACCGGCAAACCCTTCACCGAGGCGTGGCTGGACGAGTTCCGCCGCCAGCGCAACGTGGCGCTGGAGCGCGACCTGGTTGAGATTCCCGGCGCGCCGTCCGCCGTGCGTGTCCTGCAGGCGGCCACCGGCGGCAGGATCGCCTGCGCCTCCGGCGCCGATCTGCTGAAGGTGCGCCTGCAGCTGGGCAAGATCGGCATCCTCGATGCCTTCGGCGGGCAGATCTTCAGTGGCCAGGACCAGCCGCGGACCAAGCCGCACCCGGATGTGTACCTTGCCGCCGCCGCGTCGCTGGGCGTCGATCCGACCCGCTGCGCGGTCATCGAAGACACCGTGACCGGCGCCACCGCGGGCGTTGCTGCCGGCGCCACGGTGTTCGGCTACAGCCCGGGCGGCCAGTACCACAGCACGCCCGAAGCCCTGCGTGCAGCCGGTGCCCATGTGATCTTCGAGTCGATGCACGAGCTGCCGGCCGTGCTGGCCGCGTACGCCGCCAACGCAGCCGCGTGATCGGCGTTGCCGCCGCCCCTTCCGGGTGCGGCGGCAGCCTTGCATCACCAGGTGCTCAACACCAGGTGCGCATCACCAGGTAAACCGCGCCGTCGCCGTCACCGTGCGGCCGGTGCCGTAGTAGCACGACGACACGCCGGTGCAGGTCGACACGAAGCGCTTGTCGGCCAGGTTGCTCAGGTTCAACGACAGCAGCGTGCCCACTGCGCCATGCAGGCCGGCGTCATAGCGGATGGCCGCATCCCACAGGGTGTAGGACGGAATGCGGTACAGGTTGGCACTGTCACCGTAGCTCGTGCCGTTGTAGCGCACGCCCGCCGCCAGACTCAGGCCCTCCAGGGCACCGGCCTGGAAGGTGTAATCCCCCCACAGCGAGGCGGTCCAGTCGGGCACCATCGCCAGTTCCTTGCCGCGGTAGCCGTTGTTGCTGCGGGTGACTTCCGATTCCATCCACGACGCAGCGCCGATCACGCTGAAGCCCTGCAGCGGGGTGATTCGGCCCTCCAGTTCGACACCGCGCACGCGGCCTTCGCCATCCTGCACCTGGCACTGGCTGGTGCCCGTGGTGCCGCAGGTGTTGTGGCTGCTGTCCGGATCATCGGTCAGCACGTTCTGCTGGCGCAGGTCGTAGGCCGACACGGTGATCAGGCCGTCGAAGCTGGCAGGCTGGTACTTCAGGCCCACTTCCCACTGCTTGCCGGTGATGGGATCGAACGCCGTGCGCTCAAAGGACTGCGTGGCCGTGCTGCCAGCTGGCTGGAACGATTCGGCATAGCTCAGGTACGGGGTCAGGCCGTTGTCGGCCACGTACAGGATGCCGGCGTTGCCGCTGAAGGCATCGTTCTTGATGTGGCTCGGCGTGCGTGCGCCGTAACGGTCGGTGGCCACGGTGTACGCCTGGGTCCAGGTGTCATCCTTGGTCCAGTCGTAGCGGCCGCCGACGGTGAAGCGCCACTTGTCCAGCGCGATCTGGTCCTGCAGGTAGGCACCGGTCTGGCGGTTGATGCCACCGGAGTAGCTGATCGACGTGGTGGCCGGGATGTAGCCGCTGTAGACCGGGTTGAAGATGTCGATGGCGGTGGGCGTATCGGTGGCGGTGCCCATCGCGCCGCGCGCGGCGGTCCAGTCGGCCTTCTGCCAGTCCACGCCCAGCAGCAGGGTGTGCTCGGCGGCGCCAGTGCTGAACTTGCCGGTCAGCCTGGTATCGGCGGTATCGCCACGCGAATCGCCCTCGCCCCAGGTGGAACGACGCTTCTGCGTGCGGTCATCGGCGTTCAGCGCGCCATTGGTCACCACGCTGCGGAAGGTCGATTCCACGTTCAAGCGGCGCGCGCTCTGGCTCAGCGTCCAATGGTCGTTGAAGGCGTGTTCGAACAGCCAGCCACCGGACCAGATGGTGCGGTCGTAGGTGTTCCAGGTCGGCTCACCAATGAAGGTGCTGTTCTTCATGTGGCCATGGGGCGTGGCCACCAGGGTGCCCGCCATCGGCAGGAACTGGTAGGTCGAGCCGCCATCGTCGCGCTGGTACAGGCCCAGCACGGTCAGGCGGGTGCGCTCGGCCATCTGCCAGGTATAGCTGGGAGCGAGGAACCAGTGCTCCTGGTCGGTGTGCTTGATCTGCGTGTCACCGTCACGGTACAGGCCAACCAGGCGCCCGAGATGCCGACTGTCAGCGCTGCCGGCGCCGACATCGAAGGCGGTGCTGTACTGGCCGTTGCCATCCACGCCCAGCTGCAGCACCTGCTGCTGGTCTGGGGTGGGCGTCTTGCTGACCTGGTTGACCATGCCGCCCGGTGCCACCTGGCCGTACATCACGGCCGAAGGGCCCTTGAGGACTTCCACGCGGTCCAGGTTCCAGCTGTCGACCATGGTCCGGTTCCACTGCCCACCCTGCGGGGCGCGCATGCCATCGACGGTGACGTTGTTGCTCCAGCTGCCGGCATCGAAACCACGGATGCGGAAATCGTCCACGCGGTTGTCGATGCCGGTGCTTTCCAGCGAGACACCGGCCACGTAGCGCATCGCCTCGTTGAGGTTCTGCACGCCGCGTGCGTCCAGCTCCTCACGGGCGATGACCGAGACGGACTTGGCCATCTCCGCCACCGGGGTATCGGTCTTGGTTGCACCCGAGGTGTGGGTGATCGTGCGGTAGGCGTTGACGTGCACTGCATCCAGATCGGTGGGCGTGGCTCCGTCCGGCATCGCCGACTGGGCCTGTGCGGCGATCGGCAGCGCCAGCAGCGTGGCAACGGACACGGACAGCAGCGAGCGCATCGGCTCGCGGGCAAGGGAACGGGTATGGGACATGGGGGACCTGCTGATAGGAGGCGCGCCTGGGCGGCGGCAGCGGCGCTGGTTAAGGGCGCGTTAAATCATAGCAGATGCGAATGGTTCCCACTAGCAACGGCGCGACAATCGGTCGCAGCAGCGCTGCATCGATGGCCGAGCACGGTGCCTTAACCGGCGTTGCCTATGCTGTCTGCGCGTCGCACGCCTGCGGCGCGCCCGCAATGGAACGCACGAGGAGATTGCATGACCCGTCTGCACAGCCTGATCGTCACCGCCAGCCTGCTGGCCATCAGCCCGCTGGCCCTGGCCGAAACGGTGAACCTGACCAACAGCGCCGACGGCGCCAACCGCGATGCCGGCATCACGGCAGTGAAGAAGAAACTCAGCGACGCCTGCACCGACCGCAAGGGAACGCCAAAGCCGGACTCGTTCGAGGTGGTCTTCGAGAAGACCAGCGAGAACCCGAACGTGCCCAAGCCCTATTACGTGGACGGCAAGATGCAGTGCGAGCTGCCAGGCTGATGCCGTTGCGGGCCTGGCCGTGGGTCAGGCCTGCAGCCAGGCCCAGACCAACGCCATCGGCAGCGCCGCGACCAGCGCCATGACCCCCAGGCAGCCCGATCCGCCTTTCGTGGTCGACACGGGCTTGTCCCGGTGTCGCGGTGGCTGCGCTTGCAGCCACTGCCGGTGACAGGCTTGGCAGAAGAACGTGGTTTTGCCACCGCGCCAAGCCTCCATTGTCCGTGCATCATGGTGCGCGGCAGATCCGCAGCCACGGCATCGGTAGATGCGCGATGGCGGCCTGGCGTTCCGGCGCCGGCCGCCGAATACGATGCCCGCGACGATCACGGCGATGACCGCAATGATCAGAACCCCTGCTGTGATGACATCCATGCCCCCTCCCTGAAGAGGCGATGGTAGCCGATCACTTGACCGAGTTGGCCCGAAGCACCCTCGCCCGACCGCGCTACAGCGCCGCGCGCACGGCGGCCATCAGTTCCAGCAGGCTGAACGGCTTGGGCAGCAGGCTCATGCCGGTCCCGAGGAAGGTCTCGCGCACCGCGGCGCGCTCGGTGTAGCCGGTGATGAACAGCACCGGCAGTACCGGATTGATCTCACGCGCGGCATCGGCCAGTTCGCGCCCGTCCATGCCCGGCAAGCCGACGTCGGACAGCAGCAGGTCGAATGCAGGGTCATGCCTCAGCTGGCGCAGCGCCTGGCGGGCATCCGCCGCCAGCGTGACCTGGTAGCCGGCCTCGGACAGCATCTCGCCGACCATCATCCGCACCGAATCGGTGTCATCCACCAGCAGGATGCGCTCGGACTGGCCACGCGGGGGGTCTGCTTGGTCGATGCTGGCATCGGCCTGGACCGGTTCACCGGCAGGCAGCAGCAACTCGATCTCGGTCCCCTCGCCCGGCTCGCTGGCGATGCGCGCCACCCCGCCTGACTGCCGCGCGAAACCATAGGTCATCGACAGGCCCAGTCCGGTGCCCTCGCCCTGCGGCTTGGTGGTGAAGAAGGGTTCGAAGACCTTGTCCAGCAGGTCCAGCGGGATGCCCGGCCCGTTGTCGATCACCTTGAGGCTGACATAGCGGCCGGGCGTCAACTCGTTCTCGCGCTGGATTTCAGAGGCCTCGGCGCGCAGGCGGATCAGGCCGCGGCCCGCAAGTGCGTCGCGTGCGTTGATGACCAGGTTCAACACCACGTTCTCGAACTGGTTGACGTCGGCGATGGCCACCAGCGGTTCCTCGCCCAGCTCGAATTCCAGCTCGATGTTCTCGCCGATCGAGCGGCGCAGCAGGTCTTCCAGCGAGCGCGTGCGCGCGACCAGGTCGAAGGGACGCGAATCCAGCGGCTGTTTGCGCGCGAACGCCAGCATGCGCTGGGTCAGGGCGGCGGCGCGCTGGGCCGATGCTGCTGCGATGCTGCTGTACTGGGGCACCTTTTCCAGCCGGGAAGAGGCAACCGCCAGCTCGATCATGTCCAGGCCGGAGATGATGGTGGTCAGCAGGTTGTTGAAATCATGGGCGATGCCGCCGGTCAACTGGCCCAGCGAATCCATCTTCTGTGCCTGCAGCAGCTCGCCTTCGGTGCGCGTGCGCTCGGCGATCTGGAGGGCCAGCTCGGAGGTGGCCGTTTCCAGCTCGGCGCGCTGTTCAAGGGCGCGCACGTGGTGCTCGGTCACATCTTCTACCACCACCAGCCCATGGCCGGTGCGGCGGTCCGGCGTCAGCCGCCACTGCGTGTTGCGCACGCCCTGGCGGCCCGCAATGGCCAGCACACCCTGCCATCGCTCCTGCCGGGCCAGCGCGTCCTGCAGGTCGAGCACGAATTCCTTGTTGCTGCCCATCAAGGCAAACAGGGAGCCATTGGCATCGGCGTCGCTGAGCAGGCGTGCGAATGCGGGATTGCTCTCGCGGACCTGCAGCTGCTCATCGAGCACGGCGATGGGCGCATTGACCTGGCTGAAGATCTCCTGGAAGCGCGCGTCCGCCTCACGCAATGCTTCTTCGGCCCGGCGCGCGCGCAGCAGGCTGCGCAGGGTCGCCAGCAGGACGTCGGGATCCACCGGGTGGATCAGGTATCCATCGGCACCGTTGTCCAGGCCGGTGATCATGTCACCGGTGGCGATGGAGGCGGCCGAAACGTGCACCACCGGCAGCAGCTGGGTGCGCGGGTGCGAACGCAGCTGGCGCACCACGTCGAAGCCGCTCATGTCCGGCAGATTGACGTCCAGCACCACCGCGCCGAACTCCGCGTCAGCCAACCGGTCGAGCCCCTCCTGCCCGGTGGCCGCTTCACTTACGCTGTAGCCATGGTGTTCGAGCACGCGCCGCACGGAATACCGCGTGGCTGCGTTGTCGTCCACTACCAGAACACGATCAGAGTGGGGCATTGGCGTTCTCCGTCGCCTCGTCCAGTGCTACCGGCAGGATGACATGGAAGGCCGAGCCGCTGCCAGGCAGGCTTTCCACCGCGACGCGGCCACCAAGCAGTTCAGCGAAGCGCTTGCACAGCGACAGGCCCAGGCCGGTGCCGCGCAGGCGCTTCTGCAACGGCGAATCCACCTGCACGAAGTCTTCGAACAGCGCCGGCAGCAGCTCCTGCGCGATGCCGATACCGGTATCGCGCACGGTGAAGCGAACTTCCACCTCGCTTTCCATCCTCGCCGACACCACCACCTGCCCTTCCGGGGTGAACTTGATGGCGTTGGAAATATAGTTGCGCAGGATCTGCGCCAGCTTCTTGTCGTCGGTGTAGAGCATCGGCAGCGGCGGCGGATCCTCGAACACCAGCTCGATGCGCTGGTTGCTCTCCACCAGTGGCCTGAACATGCCGCGCAGCGCTGCGAACAGGTCCATCAGGTCGAACCAGCCCGGCGAGATCGTGATGCGGCCCGCCTCGATCTTGGCCAGGTCCAGCAGGTCGTCCACCATCTCGCGCAGCTCCGACGCCGATGCGCTGACGAAGCGCACCTGGCGCAGCTGCTCATCGTTGAGCGGGCCGTCGAAGCCGTCCTCCAGTAACCGGGTCATGCTGAGGATGGAGCCCAGCGGCGTGCGGAACTCATGGCTCATGTAGGACAGGAACCGGCTCTTGAGATCGGACACCTCACGCAGCTGCACCGCCTGCTGGTCCAGCTCGGCATACAGCGCCAGCACGCCCTGGTTGGTTTCTTCCAGCTCCGCGCGCAGCGCGGCATTCTCGGCCGCCAGGCGCGCGTTTTCGTCCTGCATCTGTTCCTGCCCCATCACCACGCTCCCATGCGCAGGGCAACGATGCTGGCATCGTCACGCCCACGGTCGAAATCACGCTGCAGCACGGCCACCACCAGGGCCGGGTGGCGATGCACCAGGCCCGGATAGTCCTGCAATCGCCAGCGCCCCTGCAGCCCATCGCTGTGCATCAGCAGCAGGGTGCCGTGCGCGGCGTGAACGTTGAATGCCTGTGCCTTGCGGTACTGCACGCCGACGATGCCGGGCATCGAGGCCAGGCCGCGGTAGGTCGCGGCGTCGGCAATGCCGGCATTGATGTTGCCGATCCCGGAAAACTGCAGCTCGCCCCCGGCCAGCGGCAGGGTCGCCACGGCGACGGCGCCGCCGCGGGTTCCCGACATGGCCCGGTGCATCACCTCAATGAGCCGGCCGGGCGCGTCCACGCTCGCCTCCGCCGCCGCGCGTGTGCCGGCCTGCGCCGCATCGGTCGCAGGCAGGCCGTGGCCCAGGCCGTCGATCACGGTCAGCGTGGCCTGGCCTTCGCGCACCGACAGGTGCCAGGCATCGCCGCAGGCTTCTTCGCCCCGCATGGCAAGGCGCAGGGCGCCATAGGCGAGGTCAACGCGTGGGCCGGCACGATCCGGGTAGATGCGGGCGACGACGATCGTGCCACGCGAATCCGACCAGCTGTCCAGCAACGCCGCTTGGCGCTTGACCACGCCCAGCCCAAGTCCCTGGCTGCCGCCGGTGGAATAGCCTTCCACCAGCGCCTGCGAAAGCACGAAGCCGGGACCAGCGTCCACGGTGTACAGCTCGATACCGCGGGCGTCGCGCCCCTGCACGACCGAAAGATGGACCTTGCCGCCACCGCCATGGCGCAGCAGGTTGCTGGCAAGCTCGCTGGCCGCCAGCGCAACCCGGCCGCTGTCCGTTTCATCGAAACCGATCCGCGCCGCCAGGGCCAGCGCCTCACGGCGCACCTGCCCGACCTGGGTCGATTCCTCCACGGCCACGACGCGGGTGACGTGGCCGGAGAAATTCACGTCCATTTGGTGATGGTGATGCGCGTGCCCTGGCCCGCTGCACTGTCCAGTTCAAAGACATCCACCAGCCGCCGTGAGCCGGACAGGCCCAGGCCCATGCCCTTGCCCGACGACCAGCCATCGGTCAACGCCTGCTCGATGTTGGCAATGCCGGGGCCCTGGTCGGAGAACACCAGGCGCACGCCACGGCGCAGCCCTTCATCCAGCAGTTCCCAGTCCATCTGCCCGCCACCGCCGTAGATGACCGTGTTGCGCGCCAGCTCACTGGCCGCGGTCACCAGCTTGGTCTGGTCGATCAGGCGCAGCCCGCAGGCCACCGCAGCCTGGCGCACGGCCTGGCGGGCCAGCACGACGTCCTGCTCGACCCGCACCGGTAACGTCCCCTGGCGTGCGGTCATGGCGCTTCATCACTCAGGCGCAGCAGCTTCATGCCGCGCTCCACGTTCAGTGCCGTGCGTACGCCGCTCAGGTCCAGGCCCAGCTCGACCAGGGTAATGGCGACGGCCGGCTGCATGCCCACCACGACGGTGGTCGCATCCATGACCCGCGACAGCGCGGAAATGGTGGCGATCATCCGGCCGATGAAGGAATCGACGATGTCGAGCGAGGAGATGTCGATCAGCACGCCACGCGCGGATGTGCGGCGGATGCGCTCGCTGAGGTCGTCCTGCAGGTTCAGCGCCAGCTGGTCGTGCATGTCCACCTGGATGGTGACCAGCAGAAGGTCGCCCATCTGCAGGATCGGGATGCGGTCCATCAGCGGCTGGCCTGGCTGACGGTCACGCCGTTCCGCTTCAGCGCCAGGGCCAGTGCGTCGGCCAGGTTGGCCTTGGTCACGATGCCCTGCAGGTCCAGGCCCAGGTGCACGATGGTCTGCGCGATATGCGGACGCACGCCGCTGATGATGGCGTCGGCCCCCATCAGGCGGATGGCGGTGACGGTCTTCAGCAGGTGCTGTGCCACCAGCGTATCCACGGTCGGCACGCCGGTGATGTCGATGATGGCGATTTCCGAGCCGGTATCGACGATCCGCTGCAGCAGTGATTCCATCACCACCTGGGTCCGCTGCGAATCCAGCGTGCCGATCATCGGCAGCGCCAGCACCCCATCCCACAGCTTCACCACCGGGGTGGAGAGTTCCAGCATTTCTTCCTGCTGGCGCTGGATGACATCTTCGCGGGTGCGCTGGAACGCCTTTACCGTGTGCAGGCCCAGTACGTCCAGCAGCTCGGAGATCGACCACAGCTGCTCGCCCAGCGACTGCGGGTCACCGCTGTGGTGCTGCTGCAGCAGCTGGAACAGCGGCCGCTTCAGCGAAAAGATGAAGGTGGCTGTCTCCGACGAGCTGAAACCCTTGATCGCGCGGTCGCGCGAGAGATCTTCGAGGAAATGGCGGATGCCCTGCCATTCGCCGCCATGCAGGTTCGCTGCATCGGCCGCCGACAGGGCGGGCAGCAGCAGTTGCCAGAATTCGTTGACCTGGATGTCCAGGTCGCGCGCGCCGATGCGGCTGTCGTCGTTCTGCCCGGCGGCGTTGAGGTTGTCCCGCCACTGCGCGATCAGGGTCGACTGATGCTCGCGGATGAGATCGATGGTGCGCTGCTGCAATGCCGCCATGGGTACGGTCCAGGTAGATGAAAACGCTGGGGCCGTCCTCAGAGGACGAGCCCCCACTCGTCAGGAAGCCTATTAAGCACTGTGAAGACGTTTCCGGCACGTGAAATTTCTCAATCAAGAGCGCTTGGCTGGTCACAACGCGTGCGTGCAGGATCGGCAGGCGTTCACATCGCCACGCAGTCATCTTCGCGATAGTGGCGCACGCCCCACCCGCCCTTGAGCCCGGATGCCCGCATTTCCAGTACGTTTCAAGCAATGGCCGCGCCCCTGGCGGGTGTTGGCATGGAGCATTGCCGGGGTCTACGCCGCCTACCTGCTGGCGGGCAACCTGTTCCTCAACACGCCCCTGTTCGACCGGGTCACCAACCACAAGCCGCAGAAGTTCGTGATGCGCACCGGCCCGGCAATCACCCTGCTGCCGGGCCATGTCATTGCCTGGAACGTGCACATGCGCGGGCACGTGAACCATACGGTGTATGTCCTGCATGCCGAGCGTGCCAGCGCCCGGCTGGCGCTGTGGCCGCTGTTCCGCCGCGAAGTGCGCGTGCCGCGCCTGCAGGCCACGGGGGTGTCGGCCGAGGTCACCCGTGTCGAGGACGTGGTGCCACCGCCGCCCCGCGGCAACCAGGGGTGGACGCTGCGCTTCGACGCCATCCATAGCGATTCCATCCAGCACGCCCGTTTCGGCAAGCTGCTCATCATCGGCAAGGGCAGCGGCACCGTAGGGTTCCGCAAGCAGCTGCGCGGCGGCCCCTCTGAACTGTATGACTCGCAGGTGGCCTTCGCCGATGCCAGCGCCAGCTACGACGGCGTGCAGCTGCTGGACGCGATGAAGGTGGAGGCCCGCTTCGGCTACCCCTGGCACTACCGCGACCAGGCACCGGGCATCGCCAAGTTCGAGATCATCCACGGCGCGTTGAAGGTGGATGCGCGCAGCCATGGCATCCGCGTGGACACCGATGCACGGACGCTGGCGGTCTCCAGTTCACCCAGCACCGGGCAACTGCAGGCAGACATCACGCTCAGTGGCGGCACCCTGCAGCCGGGCAGCCGCGCCGTGTGGCGCGTGCCGCTGCAGGCCGGTGCGGGCGCGCCCGACCGCGGCACGCTGGCCCTGCAGATGGACGCCGCACAGGACATCCGCCTGCAGGCACGCCTGCCGCCACGCGAGGATACGGGTGCCTCGCTGGATGCCGACCTGCACGTCAGCGGACGCGAGATTCCCTTCCGTGAGCCCGCCCAGCTCATCGAACGCACCTCCGGCCGCGTCCAGGGCGAGTGGACGTTCACTTCGCTCAACTGGATACCCGCGCTGTTCCTGCGCAAGCCGTGGCTGCAGCTCGATGGCGGCGGCACCGTGCGTGCCGACCTGCAGCTGCAGCAGGGCGAGCTTGCCGCTGGCAGTACGGTGGACATTCCCGAGGCCGCGGCGTCGGCCGAGGTGGCCGGCGTACGCATGGCCGGTACGGCCAGCGCGCACGGTGAACTGAAGCCCGGCACGCCCACCCGCGCGGTGCTGGATGTACGCGTGCCGCGCTTCAATGCCCGCGCCGGTGGTGACAAGGGGGACACCCTGTTCGACGGCCGCGACCTGGCCCTGCAGCTCAGTGGTGATGGCCGGCTGCGCGAGTTCCGCAAGGACATGCGCGCGCGGCTGCGCTTCAACAACGCCACCATTCCCGACCTGACCGCCTACAACCGATACCTGGGCAAGGAGCAGGTGAGGCTGCTGGGCGGCACCGGCACGCTCACCGGCGATGTGGAGCTGGATACCGATGGCCGCGTCGGCCACGGCACCGCCACGCTGCTGGGCAGCGGGGCGCGGATGCGGGTGGCCGGGCTGGACCTGCTGGGCAATGCCCAGGTGGACGCCACCCTGCGGCGCGGCGACTTCAAGCAGCGCTATTTCGACCTGTCCGGCACCTCGGTGCAGCTGCGCGACGTGAAGGTCGGGCAGCAGGACCGCAAGGCCCCGTGGCAGGGCCGCGTGCAGTTCAAGCAGGGCCGCATCGATGCCCAGGCGCCGTTCCGGGTCGATGCCAACGCCGATCTGACGATGAGTGATGCCGGCCCCTTGCTGGCGGTGTTCGCCGAGCGCGGCGACTATCCACGCTGGGTGCTGTCGCTGCTGGATGCCGGGGAGGTGAATGCCTCGACCCGCCTGCGCTGGCAGGCAGGACACATCGTGCTGGATGGCCTGCAGGCGGAAAACGAACGCCTGTCACTGCGTGCACGCCTGGATCTGCTCGACCGGAACAAGCGCGGTGATCTCTACCTGCGCTGGGGCCTGCTCGGCGCTGGCATTGAACTGGATGGCAAGCAACGCCAGTGGCACCTGGCGGGCGCACGTGAATGGTTTGACGCGCGCCCTGCCCTGCTCCCTGCTGACGGCGGCCCCGGCGCCGCGGACTGACCCTGGCGGCGCCTGCATCCAATACAGCGGCACATGCGTAGACACACAGCACTGCATACAGATCTGAAGGACCAACGATGAATCACAGACGACAGCTGTTCGGCTTGGTGGGCTGGCTTGCCGTGACCCTGGTGGCTGCGGCACTGGGTGCCCGCGCGTCGATCTCGGCCGCCACCTTCTATGGCCAGCTGGCGCAGCCCTCGTGGGCACCACCGGCGAGCGTGTTCGGGCCGGTCTGGACCTTTTTATATGTGCTGATGGCGATCAGTGCGTGGCTGGTCTGGCGACACGGCGGCTGGCGCGCCAACCGGACCCCGCTTGGGCTCTATGTCGCGCAACTGGTCGCCAACGTGCTCTGGAGCTGGCTGTTCTTCGGCTGGAAGCTCGGTGCGGCGGCATTCGCCGACATCCTGCTGTTGCTGGTGCTGATCGTCGCGACCATGCTGGCGTTTGCACGCCGTCGTGCGTTGGCTGCCTGGCTGCTGCTGCCCTACCTGGCCTGGGTCAGCTTTGCCACCGCACTCAACCATGCGGTGTGGCAGCTCAATCCAGCGCAGCTGTAACCGCCAATCAGGCCGCTGGCGCGGCAGCCGCACGCCACTGCCGCAGCGCGGCGCCGCTGAAGGCCTGCTGGCCACAGCCAGCGGGACAGCGCACCACGCGGGCGGACGACGTGCTGACCAGGCCAGCGCCTTCTTCGGCCTTGAACACCGTCTCGCACGCCGTGCAGCGCGCCACCAGTGCATACAGGTGGACGATGCGGCCGCTGCAGGGATCCTGCAGGGCACTGACGTCGAGCAGCTCGAAGTGGCCACTGTCCGGCATCGGTCGACGAGGGAAGGAGAACGGAACGGAAGGCTGCAGGTCCACGTGGCGTCGCCAGGAGAGGGTTGCAGTGCAATGTAGGCAAGCACGCGTGCAGCACGTGTGCAGCCCTGATGCAGGTTCCGCGAAAGCCCTCCCGTCAATGCAACGCTTGATCCTGAATTGTTCAGTGCGTTGTCCCTTCGTCTTCACATGAAAGAGTGGTATGCGAATCACGGTTTTTGCTTCACCATGTAGCGATGGCTTTTTCTCCCGACCCAGACGTGCGTCGTGGCGTGCATTGCGGCGCTGCCAACCTGCCCCGAATTGCGAGCGTTGCTGATGGCCTCTACTGAGATCGCGCAGGACGTCGCGCTGGATCTCTGCGCGCGGGAGCCCATCCACACGCCCGGGGCGATCCAGCCTTACGGTGTGCTGCTGGTGATCGACCCGGAATCCCTGGAGGTGCTTGAGCGCGCGGTGAGCGAACCCGCGCTGCTCGAGCGCTTCGGCGATCCGCTGGGGCAGACGCTCGAGGCGGTCCTGGGCGGCGCATTGGCAGCCTGCGTCGAACCGGTCCGCCAGTTGGCGACGGACAGTTCGCTGCATCTGGGTTCCATCGATCTTCCCGAGCATGGCCGCCACCAGGTACTGGCCCACCGCTCGGCGCAGGCAGTGCTGCTGGAACTGGAATCGCCGGTTGCCGGCCAGCCGACCTCGCTTGAAGCGCTGTATCCCGCCATCCGGCAACTGATGGCGGCCATCGAGTCGGCCAGCACGGTGGAGGCGCTGTGCCAGATCGCCGCCGAGCACATGCGCGCGATGACCGGCTTCGACCGCACCCTGGTGTACCAGTTCGACAGCGGCTGGAACGGCATCGTCATCGCCGAGGACGGCAATGGTGTTTTGCCCTCCTACCTCGACCTGCGCTTCCCGGAGTCGGACATCCCCGCACAGGCACGCGAGCTCTACCGCCGCAACCGCGTACGCCTGATCGCCGATGCCAATTACAGCGCGGTGCCGCTGGTACGCGCCGCACGGCAGGCCGATGCAGCGCCGACCGACCTGAGCCTGTCGGTGCTGCGCAGCGTTTCGCCGGTACACCTGCAGTACATGCGCAACATGGGCACCGGCTCATCCATGTCGGTGTCGCTGATCCACGAGGGCCAGCTCTGGGGCCTGGTGTCCTGCCACAGCGCGGACGCCCGCCGCCTGCCCTACCCGGTACGCACGGCGTGCGAGTTCATGGGCCAGATCGTCTCGCTGCAGATTGCCTTGAAGGAACGGGCACGCGCGGTGGAAGAGCGCATCAACCGGCGCTCGGTGCTGGTGCGGCTGCTGGGGCGCATGGCCGGCGACGAGGAGTTCATGGCCGCGCTGCGCCAGGATCCGGCCAGCCTGATGTCGCTGACCAACGCGGCCGGCGCGGCGATCGTGCACAAGGGTGATTGCCTGCTTGCGGGCCAGTGCCCCAGCCGCCATGAAGTGCTGGACATCGCCCGCTGGCTGGCGACCGAGCATGCCGGCGATGAAGTCTATGCGACCGACCACCTGGCCCGCGCGTGGGCAACGGGCGAGGCCCTCACCGACACGGCGAGCGGACTGCTGGCGGTTTCTATCTCGCAGCTGCACGACAGTTTCCTGATGTGGTTCCGCCCCGAAGTGGTGCGCACCGTGCGCTGGGGCGGCGACCCGCGCAAGACCGCGGCACCGGGGACGGTCCTTTCGCCACGACATTCCTTCGAAGCGTGGAAGGAAACCGTGCAGCAGCGCAGCCTGCCCTGGACCGATGCCGACCGCGATGCCGCGCATGAAATGCGCACCGCCATCGTCGACATCGTGCTGCGCAAGGCCGAAGAGATGGCCGAACTCAACGAACAGCTCCTGCGCAGCAACAAGGAGCTGGAGGCCTTCTCGTATTCGGTCAGCCATGACCTGCGCGCACCGTTCCGCCATATCGTGGGCTATTCCGAGCTGCTTGGCAGTTCCGCCGCCGAGCGCTTGAACGCCACCGAGCGCCGCTTCCTGGACACCATCGTCGAATCGGCGAAGTCGGCCGGCACGCTGGTCGATGACCTGCTGAGCTTCTCGCAGATGGGCCGCTCGACGCTGGGGCGCATGCGCCTGGACATGGGCGCCCTGGTCAGTGATGTACGCCGCACCCTGGCCTTCGACCATGCCGGGCGCGATGTCGAGTGGAAGGTCGGCGCGCTGCCGGTCATCGAGGCCGACCCGACGATGATGCGCCTGGTCTGGCAGAACCTGCTGTCCAACGCGGTCAAGTTCACCCGCGAACGCGAGCACGCCATCATCGAGGTCAGCTGCGAACGCACCGACGAGGAAGACATCTTCTTCGTCCGCGACAATGGCTGCGGTTTCGACATGCGCTACGTCGACAAGCTGTTCGGCGTGTTCCAGCGCCTGCACCACGTCGAGGAATTCGAAGGCACCGGCATCGGCCTGGCCAATGTGCGCCGCATCGTCGGCCGCCATGGCGGCCGCACCTGGGCCGAGGGCGTGCCTGGCAAGGGCGCCACGCTGTATTTCACCCTGCCCCATCAAAACGGAGAACACCCATGAGGGATCTGCGGCCCATCCTTCTGGTTGAAGACAGCCCCAAGGATGCCGAGCTGACGATGGCTGCGCTGGCGCGCTGCCAGCTGCTGAACGACGTCATCCACGTGCGCGACGGCGCTGAAGCGCTGGACTACCTGCGCTGCGAGGGCGCCTATGCCGGCACGCAGCATGGCGGCCCCGTGGTGGTGCTGCTTGACCTGAAACTGCCCAAGATCAATGGCCTGGAAGTGCTGGAGCAGGTGCGCAACGACGCGACGCTGAGCAGTACGCCGGTGGTCATGCTCACCTCGTCGCGCGAGGAGCAGGACCTGGTGCGCAGCTACCAGCTGGGCGTGAATGCCTTCGTCGTCAAGCCGGTGGACTTCAAGGAATTCTTCGACGCCATCCAGGGCCTGGGCATGTTCTGGGGCATCACCAACCAGCCGCCGCCGCCCCCGTCCATCGGAACGGTCCCCCGCGATGCGTGATGCCACGCGCCGCGCTTCGCACCTGCGCATCCTCATGCTGGAGGACAGCGCGCTCGATGCGGAGCTGATCACGGCGCAACTGCAGCGGGCCGGGCTGGATTTCGAGATCGAGCGCCTGTGGACCCGCGATGCCTTCATCGAAGCGATCGAGAGTGATCGTTTCGACGTCATCCTCGCCGACCACGTGCTGCCGGGCTTCGACGGCGATGCCGCGCTCGACCTGGCGCGCGAGCGCGCGCCGCAGATTCCCTTCATCTTCGTCTCCGGCACCCTGACCGAAGAACTGGCGGTGCAGGCGCTCACCCGCGGCGCGCGCGACTACGTGGTCAAGCAGCGCCTGCAACGGCTGCCCGATGCGATCCGCCGTGCCCGCCAGGAGGCCAGCGAGCGCAGCCAGCTGGCCCATGCCCGCGCCGCGCTGGACGAGAGCCAGGCGCAGCTGCAACAGATCACCGATGCGGTGCCGGCGCTGATCGCCCACCTCGACACCGACCACCGCTACCGCTTTGCCAACAAGGCGTTCCTTGACTGGCACGGCGCCGACCTGCAGGGCATCCTCGGCTGCACCGCTGCCGAGATCGGCGGAGAAGAGGCCTTTGCCAACGCCCTGCCCAGCCTGCAGCGGGTACTGGCCGGCGAGCGGGCCAGCTTCCAGACCACCCTGGTCCATCGCAGCGGCGAGTCACGTTTCGTGCAGATGGACTGCGTGCCCGAGCGCGCGGCCGATGGCAGCGTCACCGGCTATACCTGCCTGGGCAGCGACGTGTCCTCGCTGAAGCGTGCCGAGCTGGCGCTGCGCGAGGACAACGAATCGCTGGAGCGACAGGTGCAGGCGCGTACCGCCGAACTGCAGGGCAGCAAGCGGCGCCTGCAGGCCATCTTCGAATCCAGCTTCCAGCACCAGGTCCTGCTCGACACGTCCGGCCGCATCGTCGATGCCAATGTTGCCTCGCTCGCTGCGGTGCTGGCCGAAAAGGACGATGTCATCGGCCTGCCCTTCTGGGAGTCGCCGTGGTTTGCCGGCACCCCCGAGCTTGCGCGGTTGGTCGAGCAGGCGGTGGGCGATGCCGCGCAGGGGCGCAGCGCCCTGCAGGCGATGGACCTTGAACTGCCGACCGGCCACCGCAGCTTTGATTTCTCCTTCCGCCCGCTGCAGGGTGCCGAGGGTGCGGTGAACGCAGTGGTTTCCGAGGCCGTGGAGACCACGGCCCGCATCCACGCCGAGCATGCGCTGCGGCAGGCACAGAAGATCGAGGCGGTGGGCCAGCTCACCGGTGGCATCGCCCATGATTTCAACAACATCCTGACCGTGATCGCCGGCAACGTTGAACACGCGATGCTGCTGAACCAGCGTGACGGCCAGCCCGGCAACATGAGTGCGCGTGCGCTGGACAACGCGCTGAAGGGTGTGGGCCGTGCGGCCAGCCTCACCCAGCGCCTGCTGGCCTTCGCCCGCAAGCAGCCGCTGCGCAGCCAGGCCGTCAATCTCAACGATGCCCTGCTGGGCATGCATGACATGCTGCAGCGGGCACTGGGCGAGCTGGTCCAGCTCGACATCCGCACCGCCGAGGGCCTCTGGTGTGTCGAACTGGACCTCAGCCAGCTCGAAGCCTCGGTGCTCAACCTGGCGGTGAACGCGCGCGACGCGATGCCCCACGGTGGGCGCCTGGTGGTGGAAGTGGACAACAGCCACCTCGATCACGACTATGCCTCGCTGTTCCCCGATGCAACGCCCGGCGAATATGTGATGCTGCGCGTGCGCGACAACGGCCACGGCATGTCGGCCGATACGCTTGCGAAGGTCTTCGAGCCCTTCTTCACCACCAAGCAGGTGGGCCGTGGCACCGGCCTGGGGCTGTCGATGGTGCATGGCTTCGTCAAGCAGTCCGGCGGTCACGTCCTCATCGATTCGGTGGAGGGCGGCGGCACCAGCATCACCATGATGTTCCCGCGCTCGTCGCTGGCGCTGCCCTGTGAAACCGCCGTGGCGGTCACCGGTTTGGCCGGCTACGAACCGCGCGAAGAAACCATCCTGGTCGCCGAAGACAACGACGACGTGCGTGCCTACACCGTCGAGGCGCTGCGCCAGCTGGGCTACCGGGTGCTGGAAGCGCACGACGGTCCGTCCGCGCTGCGCCTGCTGGAACGCCCGGACGCGAAGATCGATCTGCTGTTCTCCGACATCGTGATGCCGGGCATGTCAGGCTGGGAACTGGGCCGCCAGGTACGCGAACGCTGGCCCAGCGTGGCCGTGCTGTTCACCTCCGGCTACCCGCGTGACCACGATGCAGTCGGCAGCAAGGGCCGCTCGGCGCCCCTGCTGTCAAAGCCATTCACCCGCAGCGATCTGGCGGAGTCGGTGGTCAGCGTCCTGAAGGCCCACGCGCCAGCCGGTTGATCTGCGCGCATTCCACGACCGCCGGCGGTGCCGGCATGCCGGCCAGCGCGATCATTGCCTGGCCGATGGCCTGGTTGCTGGTGGTCAGCGCGGGCAGCAGCCCTTCGGCCACCACCATCAGCGGGCGGGCCAGCAGATAGAACGGCTTGAGCAGTGCGTGTCGCGTGCCTGTGCCGGATATCGGCCGCACGCCGGCCGGTCGCAGCATCACCGTGCGCACCGGAAGTTGCGCCAGCGCCCGCTCGGTCGCGCCCTTCACCCGCAGCGGCATGATCCGGCTGCCCGGGTTGGCATGGGCACCGGACACATACAGAAAGCATCCTTCAGGGTTCGCCGCCGCCCACGCGTCAGCGACGGCGCGGGTCACCTGCAGCGTCACTTCGCGGTACTCGGCCTCGGGCGTACCCACCGGCGGAGCACCGGCGCAATAGAAGCAGGCATCGAATCCCTCAAGCGCATCGCCCAGGGTGGCGGCTCTCTGGAAGTCCGGCAGCACGATCTCATCGACGTCGCCCGCCACGCTGCCCGGCCGCCGCACCAGCGCGGCTACCCGGGCCACATCGGCCGATTGCAGGCACGCCTGCAGCACGCCCTGGCCCACCAGCCCGGTGGCACCTACCACCAGCACCCGCAGCGCATTGCCGTTGTCCATGGGCCGTCCTCCCAGCGTGCTACAGCTTGACGAACCGCTGGATTTTGCGCGCCAGCCAGCCACTGAACACCAGCGGGGCATCCAGCGCCGACACACAGATGCAGGGCACGCCGGGTGCGGTCACCGGCTGGTGCTCCACATCCTCATCCAGGTCGGCCACATCGCCCGGCGCGAACAGGCCCAGCGCGTCATTGTAGGAACCGCGCAGGATCTGGGTAAGCTCGCTGCGGCCGTGGCTGTGCATCGGCAGGCACTTGCCCGGTGCGATCTTCAGCATGATCAGCGACGGCATTTCAGCGGAGCGGATGCAATGCACGCCCGGGGCGATCCAGCGCCAGCGCAGCCCCCCCAGCGAGCGCCCGAAGTACGGATGCAGCGAGGCCGGCAGGTGGTCCGCAATCACTTCAGGCCGCTCCACCGGAGGCGCGGCCGGCCTGGCGACGGCAACGGCAGCCACGGCAGGCTCACTGCGCTCCAGCTCGGCCAGCATGGCTGCACGCAGTGCCGGGCCGCGCCCGCCCACCATCATCGGCTGGGTCTGTTCGATCAGCGCCGCACCGATGGCCTCGGCCTCGCGCAGACGCTGGCGGCAGTGCGGGCACTGCTCCAGGTGGGTACCGGCCACCACGCTGAGCGGCGCGGGCAACGCGCCAGCCGCGTAGCTCAGCAGGGTCGATTCATGCAGGTGGTGGTGCGGGTTCACGGCATGCCCCCGACCTTCGACTGCAGCTGCAGGAATGCCCGGCGCAGGTGCGATTTCACCGTGCCCAGCGGCATCCCCAGCGCCTCGGAAATTTCACCGTGGCTCTTGGCTTCGAAATAGGACATGCGCACCAGCCGTGCCTGCACCGCCGGCAGCTCGTTGATGCGCTGGCGCAGCTTGGCTTGGTCAGCATAGTGCTCGGCACTGCTGTGCGACTGCGCATCACTGCTGGACGCCTCTTCCACCGCAGCCTGCACCTGCATCCAGCTGCGTTCATGGCGCACCCGGTCGATCTGCAGGTTGCGCGCGATGCGGTACAGCCAGGTGCTCAGCGCGCCCTGCGCCGCATCGTAATCGGCGGCGCGCAGCCACAGGCGCAGCAGGCACTCCTGGGCCAGTTCCTCGGCCACCGCCTCCGGCGCCCCCAGGCCACGCAGGTACACACACAAGCGCGGCATGAAGTGGTCATAGATGCGCATGAAACAGCCGCGGTCGCGCAGGCGCGCCACACCGTCCATGTCACCGGTCCAGTTCGTCGGCTCGTTGCTCGGCTGCTGGGAACTGGACACGATGCGCGCGGTGTCGAAGTCAAAGGAAGGGCTGGCGGCGTCAGGGTACATCCGGGCGGCGATCAGGCAGGTGAAGGTGGTCTGTGTGCTGTACGCACCAGAGGCCGGTTTGGATGCAGCCCGCTGCCGTGCATCCAACCCGGGCTGCGATGCGTATCACCTGCAGGCCAACCGCCAGGACCCCTCATGCACACCGCCGGGCTGCTGCTGTACCTGTCCACCGTGGCCAGCGCCACGCCCCTGCTGCGTACCGAAGGCATTGCCAGCCTGGCCGACGGCACCCCCGCCTACCGCGAAGTGCACTGGCGGCGCGGGGCGCCCGAAGGCGCGCAGAGCTGGGTGCAGTACCTGTGCCCGGATGGCCGCCCGTTCGCCCGCAAGGAATTGCCGGGCACCGCGCAGCCGCTGGCACGAGGCTACCTGCTGCAGGACGGGCGCAGCGGCCAGGCCGCACGCGTGGTGGTGGCCAGCACACAGGTCAGCATCGACTGGAAGGAAAGCGCGGCCGAGGCCGAGCGCCAGGCGCGCGTGCCACTGCCCGCAGACGCGGTGATCGACACCGGCTTCGACGCGGCGGTGCGCGCGCATTGGCCGGCGTTGATGAAGGGCGAGCAGGTCCAGCTGCCCTTCCTGGTCCCGGGGCGGCAACGCTTCTACCCGGTCAGCGTGCACCGGACCGGCGCACTCCGCTGGCAGGGCATCCCCGCGCAGGCCATCGAGGTGCGTCTGGCGGCGTGGTACGGCGTGGTCGCACCCCGGCTGTCGCTGGTGTATGCCGATGATGACCGCCGCCTGCTCGAGTTCCGCGGCACCAGCAATCTCCGCGATGCGCGCGGCGCCTATCCGGCCGTCATTGTCCGCTTCGCCGCACCCGCGTCGCCGCAGCCGCTGGCGCAATGGCAGCAGGCCTGGTCGCAGCCGCTGGTGGCGAGCTGCACCGTGAGCAGCAGGTGAAGCCGCGCGCGATCCGCATCCACTGCATCCAATTGACGCCCTGCCGCGTAGAGGTAGACAGACACGCCCTCGAGACTTCGTCCATGTCCGCAGCCGCGCCCCTTCCACGCCGACGTGAGCGACTGCTGCGCACCCTGCGACGCTGGTTCGATACCGAGGCCGCTGCAGCGCAGGCCGAGCCGGTGCAGCGCGGCCGCATCGACTGGCTGCGCGCGGTGCCCTTCGTGCTGCTGCACGTAGCGTGCCTGGGCGTGATCTGGGTGGGGGTGTCGTGGGCCGCAGTCGCGGTAGCGCTGGCGCTGTATGCGGTACGCATGTTCGCCATCACCGGGTTCTACCATCGCTACTTCTCGCATCGCACGTTCCACGCGTCGCGCCCGGTGCAGTTCGTGTTCGCGGTGATCGGCGCGGCCAGCGTGCAGCGCGGCCCGCTGTGGTGGGCCGCCCACCATCGCCACCACCATCGCCACGCCGACCAGCCGCAGGACCCGCATTCGCCACTCCAGGCCGGTTTCTGGCGCAGCCACATGGGCTGGTTCCTGACCCGCGAGGCCTTCGCCACCGACCTGTCCCGCGTGCCCGATCTGGCCCGCTATCCCGAACTGCGCTGGCTGGACCGCTTCGATATCGCGGTACCGGTGCTGCTGGCCGCGGCCCTCTACGCCATCGGCGCCTTGCTGGAACGCGTGGCCCCCGGCCTGCACACCACCGGTCCACAGCTGCTGGTGTGGGGCTTCTTCATCTCCACCGTGGTGCTGTTCCATGCCACGGTCACCATCAATTCGCTGGCCCACCGCTTCGGCAGCCGCCGCTTCGACACCCGCGATGACAGCCGCAACAACCTGTGGCTGGCCCTGCTGACCTTTGGCGAAGGCTGGCACAACAACCACCACTTCTTCCCGGGAACGGCCCGCCAGGGCTTCCGCTGGTGGGAAGTGGACCTGACCTGGTACGGGCTGCGGCTGCTGGCCGCGGTGGGCCTGGTCAGTGGCCTCAAGCCGATTCCCGAGTGGGTGCTGGCCAAGGCGAAGGACTGAGCATGCGCATCGCGGTCATCGGTTCGGGCATTGCAGGGCTGGCCAGCGCGTACTGGCTGGACGGCGAGCACGAAGTCACCCTGTACGAAGCCAACGACTACCTGGGCGGACATACCCACACCCATCGGGTGGACGTGGACGGGCGCCCACTGTCGGTGGATACCGGCTTCATCGTGTTCAATCCCCAGCACTATCCGCTGCTGACTGCCCTGTTCGACGAACTGGGCGTGGCGTCACAGCCGACCACGATGAGCTTCTCGATGCACAGCGAGCGCAGCGGCGTGGAGTACAACGCCACCTCGCTGGATGGGCTGTTCTGCCAGCGCCGCAACCTGGTGTCGCCGCGGTTCTGGGGCATGCTGGCCGACCTGCGGCGCTTCTACCGCGATGCGCCCCTGCTGCTGGCCGACGCCGAGGGCCCGACGCTGGGCCAGTACCTGCGGCAGCAGCGTTACGGCGATGCGTTCGTGGAGGAACATCTGCTGCCGATGGCGTCGGCGCTGTGGTCTTCGCCAACGGCCACCGTGCTGGACTTCCCGGCACGCTACCTGGTCCAGTTCATGGCCAACCACCAGATGCTGCAGATGACCGGCCGCCCGCCGTGGCGCGTGGTCAAGGGTGGCTCGGCACGCTATGTGGATGCCCTGCGCAGCCGCTGGCGCGTGCATGAGCGGCTGGAAACCCCGGTCCGGGCGATCGAGCGCATGCCCTGGGGCGCGCGCGTGCACAGCGCCGCCGGCATCGAGGGCTTCGACGAGGTGATCCTGGCCTGCCACAGCGACCAGGCGCTGGCCCTGCTGGCCGATGCCGACCCGGTCGAGCACGCCGTGCTGGGCGCCATTCGTTACCAGGCCAACGAGGCGGTGCTGCACACCGACGCCTCGCTGCTGCCGCGCAACCGCAAGGCCTGGGCCGCCTGGAACGCGCACGTACCGGCCGACCCGGGCGCGCCGTGCACGGTCAGCTACTGCATGAACCTGCTGCAGGGCCTGCCCGGCGATACGCCGCTGGTGGTGACCCTCAACCGCAGCGATGCCATCGACCCCTCCAAGGTGCTGCGCCGCCTGCATTACGCGCACCCGGTGCACGACCATGCCGCGGTACGCGCGCAGCAGCGCTGGGGCGAGATCCAGGGCCATCGCCATACCTGGTTCGCCGGCGCCTACTGGGGCTGGGGCTTCCATGAAGACGGCATCGCCAGTGCGCGCCGCACGGTCGACGCGCTGCGCTCCCGCACCGGCATCGCATCGCCGCTGCGCCCGACCGAGATCACCGCATGACCGCCAGTGCGCTCTACTTCGGCCATGTGCAGCACCGGCGGCACCAGCCGCATGCCCACGCGTTCCGCTATCCCGTCGCGCAGCTGCTGCTTGACCTGGACGAGCTGGACCAGGTCTTCGCCGGGCGTTGGCTGTGGTCGGTCAACCGCCGCAACCTGGCCGAATTCCGCCGCAGTGATTACCTGGGCGCCGCCGGGGTGCCGCTGGCCGATGCCGTGCGCGACCACGCCGCCACCGTGCTGGGCCGCCGTCCCGCCGGCCCGGTGCGCCTGCTGGCGCACCTGCGCTTCGGCGGCCACGTGTTCAATCCGGTCAGCTTCTACTACTGCTACCAGGCTGACGGCAGCACGCTGGACTGCATCGTCGCCGACATCACCAACACCCCGTGGAAGGAACGGCATGCCTACGTGCTGCCGGTCGAGCAGGCCCAGCACGAAGGCGGCAGCCTGCGCTGGCAGTTCGACAAGTGCTTCCACGTCTCGCCCTTCATGCCGATGGACTGCCGCTACGACTGGCGCTTCAGCGCACCGGGCGACGCGCTGCGCGTGCACATGCAGGTCTGGCGCGACGGGGTCCGCCAGTTTGATGCCACCCAGTCGATGCAGCGCCGCCCGCTGGATGGCCGCGGCCTGGCCCGGGTGCTGCTGGCCTACCCGCTGATGACCATGCAGGTGGTGGCGGCCATCCACTGGCATGCGCTGCGCCTGTGGATGAAGCGCAACCCCGTGCACGACCACCCTTCCCTTGCCGAGAAACCGCGATGAACAACCTGACGCCTTCGGTGGCCCTGCCCCGCGCCGGCGCACTGGAAGCCTTCCTGCGCCGCCGCCTGCTGGCGCAGCTCGCCCCGTTGCGGGACGGCCAGCTGCGCGTGCGCGATGCCTTCGGCGAGGTGCTGCTGGGCAATGGCCACGGCCCGCTGCAGGCCACGGTGACCATCGACGACCCGGCGTTCTACCGCAAGGTGGCCGCGCAGGGCAGCGTCGGTGCCGGCGAAAGCTACATCCACGGTGACTGGCGCTGCGACGACCTGGTGTCACTGGTGCGCCTGCTGGTGCGCAACCGCGATCTGCTCGATGGCATGGAGCGCGGCCCGGCACGCGCTGCCGGCTGGCTGCTGCGTGGCTGGAACCGCCTGCGCCGCAACAGCCGCGAGGGCAGCCGTCGCAACATCGCCGCGCACTACGACCTGGGCAATGATTTCTTCGCCCTGTTCCTGTCACCGGACCTGATGTACTCCTCGGCGTTGTACGCGCAGGCCGACGAGCCGCTGGAGGTGGCCTCGACCCGCAAGCTGGACCGCATCTGCCAGCAGCTGCGCCTGCAGCCGGGCGATCGTGTGGTGGAGATCGGCACCGGCTGGGGCGGTTTCGCCGTGCATGCCGCACGCCACTACGGCTGCCACGTCACCACCACCACCATTTCCGCCGAACAGCATGCGCTGGCCGTGCAGCGCGTACAGGACGCCGGCCTGCAGGACCGCGTCAGCGTGCTGATGCAGGACTACCGCGACCTGCACGGACAGTTCGACAAGCTGGTCTCCATCGAAATGATCGAGGCCATCGGCGCCGAGTTCCTCGACACCTACGTGGGCACCCTGCAGCGCCTGCTGAAGCCCGAGGGCGTGGCCCTGCTGCAGGCGATCACCATCGAGGACCACCGCTACGAACAGGCCCGGCGCAGCGTCGACTACATCAAGCGTTTCGTCTTCCCCGGCAGCTTCATTCCCTCGATCAACGCGATCATGGCCGCCAAGACGCGGGCCAGTGACCTGCAGCTGGTGGCGCAACAGGATTTCGGCCACTCCTACGCCCTCACCCTGCGCGCCTGGCGGCAGCGCTTCCTGGCCCAGCGTGCCGCCGTGCAGGCACAGGGCTTCGACGAGCGCTTCTGCCGGCTGTGGGAGTTCTACCTGGCCTACTGCGAGGGTGGCTTCCTGGAGCGATCCATCGGCGTATCGCACCTGCTGCTGGCGCGCCCGGGCTACTGCACGGACGTTCCCGCAGGAGGCGAGGTCTGAGATGGGCCGCACCTGGGCCAACCTGCTCGGCAACCAGCTGGTCTGGCTGTGCGCGGTTGCGGGCGCGGGCCGGGGCTGGCAATGGCCGGCCCTGGTGGCGGCGTCGCTGTACATCGCCAGTCAGGTGCTGACCAGCCCCGTGCCACGCCTGGAACTGCGCCTGCTGCTGCTTGCCCTCGCCTGCGCCTGGCTGGTGGATGGCGTTGCGGCCGCCAGCGGCGCCGTGCGCTATGCCGCCGCACCCCTGGGTTGGGCGCCACCGCCCTGGATCATGGCGCTGTGGGCGGCCTTCGCCATGACGCTGACGTGTTCAATGGCCTTCCTGCAGCGCCATCGCCTGTTGCCGGTGGCGTTCGGCCTGCTGCTGGCTCCGCTGGCCTACCTCTCGGCCGCGCGCGGTTTCCAGGCGGTGCACTTTGCTGCGCCCACCTGGCACGGCGCGCTGCTGCTGGGGGTGGGCTGGAGCATCGCGCTGCCGCTGCTGTGCGCACTGGCACGGCGCGGCACCGGCAACACCGGCGTGAATGCACACGGGAACGCTCACAAGGGAGCACGCGCATGAACCTGCTTGGCTGGGTGCTGCTCTACGCGGTGCTGGTGATGTGCTGGGGCTGGGCCTGGCAGCGCCGGCACCACAACATCGGCGTGGTCGACGTGCTGTGGGCCAAGGGCGTGGCGGCCGGCGCACTGCTGCTGGCGTGGCTGGGCGATGGCGCACTGCAGCCGCGCATCGCACTGGCCGTGCTGGGTGGCCTGTGGGGCAGCCGGCTCGCCCTGCACCTCTGGCACCGCGTGCGCAATGAAGACGAGGATGGCCGCTACCGCTACCTGCGCGGGCACTGGAACGGCCACCAGGGAAAGATCTTCGGGTTCTTCATGGCCCAGGCCCTGCTGGTGGTGCTGTTCGCGCTGCCGTTCCTGGCGGTTGCGCGTAACCCGTCCACCGGCCACGCGGCGTGGATTGCGGCCGCCGTGGCGGTGTGGCTGCTCAGCGTCGGTGGCGAAGCACTGGCCGATCGCCAGCTCGCGCGCTTCCGCGCCAATCCGGCCAACAAGGGCCGGACCTGCCGGCAGGGGCTGTGGCGTTACTCGCGCCACCCGAACTACTTCTTCGAATGGCTGCACTGGTTTACCTACGTGCTGCTGGCCGTTGGCTCGCCACTGTGGTGGCTGGCCTGGTCCGGCCCCGTGGTGATGTACCTGTTCCTGCGTTACCTCAGCGGCGTGCCCTTCACCGAGAAGCAGGCCCTGCGCAGCCGCGGCGAGGACTACCGCGACTACCAGCGCAGCACGTCGATGTTCTTCCCGTGGTTCCCCCGCACCTCCCCTTCCCAGGACCGCACGCCATGAACGCTGCCAGCACGCTGCACCCCCCCGTCCAGATCGAAGGCGGCCTGACCGGCTGGGCCGAGCGCGGCTGGATCCCGGATGTCGCCCTGCGGGCCGGCATCCGCCGCCAGTGCGCGCAGCGCCTGCAGGAGGAAACCGAGGGCGGCCTTGCCGCGCAGTCCGTGCGCTTCCAGCGCCGCATTGCCGACCTCGCCGGCAGTCCGCTGGCCCTGCACGTCGATGCGGCCAACCGCCAGCATTACGAGGTGCCTGCCGCTTTCTTCCAGGCCTGCCTCGGCAAGCGCCTGAAGTACAGCAGCTGCTATTACCGCACCGGTCACGAAACCCTGGACCAGGCCGAAGACGCGATGCTGGAGCTGTACGCGCAGCGCGCCGGCCTGCGCGACGGGCAGGACATCCTCGAGCTGGGGTGTGGCTGGGGCTCGCTGACCCTGTGGATGGCAGAACGCTATCCCAATGCGCGCATCACCGCCGTTTCCAATTCGCACAGCCAGCGCGAGCACATCCTCGGCCAGTGCCAGGCGCGCGGCCTGCGCAACGTCGAGGTACTCACCCGCGACGTCAACCTGCTGGAACTGCCGGCAGCGCGATTCGACCGCTGCGTGTCGGTGGAGATGTTCGAGCACGTGCGCAACTACCAGCAGCTGCTGCAGCGCATCGCCGGCTGGCTGCGCCCGGACGGGGCGCTGTTCGTTCACATCTTCGCCCACCGCACGCTGATGTATCCGTTCGAGACGGAAGGCGATGACAACTGGATGGGGCGGCACTTCTTCACCGGCGGCCTGATGCCGGCCGCCGACACCCTGCTGCACTTCCAGCAGCACCTGCAGCTGGACCAGCGCTGGCTGCTGGATGGCACCCATTACGAGCGTACGGCCAACCACTGGCTGGACAACCAGGACACGGCGCGCGGATCGCTGATGCCCATCCTGCTGGCCACCTACGGCGAGGCCGCGGCGCGCATCTGGTGGCAGCGCTGGCGCATGTTCTGGATGGCCTGCGCCGAACTGTTCGGCTATGACGATGGCCAGCAGTGGCTGGTCGCCCACTACCTGTTCCGCCCACGCTGAAGGAGCCACGCCCATGCGCACCCTGCCCCTGCTTTCGATGCTGGCCGTGGCCCTGTTCGGTGCCGGCTGCAGCAGCCAGGACACCCGACCGCTGCCCCGTGCGGCATCGGTGGACGTGCCGCGCTTCATGGGTGACTGGTACGTGATCGCCCACATCCCGTCCTGGCCCGAGCGCGAAGCCTTTGATGCAGTGGAGAGCTACACCCTGCAGCCCGACGGGCGCATCCGCACCACGTTCACCTACCGCAAGGGCAGCTTCGATGCGCCCCTGAAGAGTATGCATCCGGTTGGCCGGGTCGAGAAGGAGGGTGCCGGTGCGGTCTGGGGCATGCAGTTCGTCTGGCCCATCCAGGCCGAGTACGTCATCGCCTGGCTGGACGAGGGCTATCAGCAGACCATCGTCGGCCGCAGCAAGCGCGATTACGTCTGGTACATGGCGCGCACGCCGCAAGTGTCGCCACAGGAGTACCAGGCCGCCGTCGAGCGCATCGCTGCCATGGGCTATGACACCTCGAAGCTTAGGAAGGTTCCGCAGTCCGTGCGTTGAGCCCGCCACATGAATGGGCCTCTCCGGTACCGCTAGCGAGGCACCGCCCCGCTCCTCTATAGTCAGCCGAGCACGACAGGCACGGTGCCTGTCCGGTAACCACAGGGAGCAGGTCATGGGTCTGGTACAGGCGGTCAAGGGTGCAGTGGGCGGTGTTCTGGCCGACCAGTGGAAG
>Ga0308172_1000319_pt1 | contig 73195 bp, 64 predicted proteins | sample PhyGR2_FD_202134 | JGI IMG/M metagenome (GOLD analysis project Ga0308172, IMG submission 202134) | Phyllosphere microbial communities from UC Gill Tract Community Farm, Albany, California, United States - DLSLSG.R2 | ecosystem: Host-associated > Plants > Phyllosphere > Unclassified | place: USA... | reverse complement strand
GCTGGTAACGCCTGCGTCTATCCTGGCGTGATGCTGATAGCACAAATCGCAACTGTGCTATCATCCGCGCACTATTTTTAATGCAGTCTGGAGTGTCTGGAATGAAAGTGACTCTGCCCGCGTTCGGTCAAGCCTCAGTGCTGGTCGTCGGCGATGTAATGTTGGACCGCTACTGGTATGGCCCAACCAGCCGTATCTCCCCTGAGGCACCGGTGCCGGTGGTGAAAGTGGACACGGTTGAAGAGCGTCCTGGCGGCGCAGCAAACGTGGCGATGAACATTGCAGCACTCGGTGCCGCGTCACGCCTGATTGGCCTGACCGGCGAAGATGATGCGGCGCGCGTGTTAAGCAGCACGCTGAAAGATGTCAACGTACACTGTGACTTCGTGGCGGTTAAAAGCCATCCGACCATCACCAAACTGCGCGTGCTTTCCCGCAACCAGCAGCTGATCCGCCTCGACTTTGAAGAGGGCTTTGATCAGGTCGATCCGGAACCGATTCATCAGAAGATGCGCGAATCCCTGGTGGCTGCCGGTGCGCTGGTGCTATCCGATTACGCCAAAGGCGCGCTGGAAAGCGTGCAGACCATGATTACTCTGGCGCGTGACGCCGGTGTGCCGGTTCTCATCGACCCGAAAGGCACCGATTTTGCCCGCTACCGTGGCGCGACGCTGCTGACGCCAAACCTTTCAGAATTTGAAGCCGTGGTCGGCAAATGCAAAAGCGAAGAGGAGATTGTCTCGCGCGGCATGCAGCTGATTGCCGATTTTGATCTCTCTGCGCTGCTGGTGACCCGCTCCGAGAATGGCATGACGCTGCTGCAGCCAGGCAAAGTGCCGCTGCATTTGCCGACTCAGGCGCAGGAGGTCTATGACGTGACCGGTGCCGGTGATACGGTCATCGGCGTACTGGCGGCGGCGCTGGCGGCAGGCGATTCACTGGAAGAAGCCTGTTTCCTCGCTAATGCAGCAGCCGGTGTCGTGGTCGGCAAACTGGGAACCTCGACGGTCAGTACCGTTGAGCTGGAAAACGCCATTCATGCCCGACCGGAGCAGGGGTTCGGCATCATGACGGAAGCGCAGTTAAAAGCCGCCGTTGAGATGGCGCGCCGCCGCGGTGAAAAAGTGGTGATGACCAACGGAGTGTTCGACATTCTGCATGCCGGTCATGTCTCTTACCTGGCGAACGCCCGCAAACTCGGCGATCGGCTGATTGTCGCGGTTAACAGCGATGCGTCAACCAAACGTCTGAAAGGGGAGAGCCGTCCGGTCAATCCACAGGAAAACCGCATGATTGTTCTCGGTGCGCTGGAAGCGGTCGACTGGGTAGTGCTGTTTGAAGAGGATACACCGCAGCGGCTGATCGCCAGCATTCTGCCTGACCTGCTGGTCAAAGGCGGCGATTACAAGCCGGAAGATATCGCGGGCAGCAAAGAGGTGTGGGCAAATGGCGGCGACGTACAGGTGCTGAACTTCGAAGACGGTATCTCGACCACCAACATCATCAAAACTATCCGCAGCCGCTGACCGCGGTATTAAGCGGGAGCCAGGCTCCCGCTTAACGGCTTATTCTGGCTTGTTATCCGCAGCAGGTTTCACGACATCGGCAGCCGGTGTTGATACCGGTGCTGCTGCAGGGGAAGTCGCTACGGATGACGGCGGGGTAACCGGCGCAGCAGGGGCAACCGGTGCGGTCGCGGTCGGCGGCGTGCCTGCTGATGAACCCTGACTTTCCAGCTGGGCCAGACGCTGCTCCAGTGCCGCCATTTTCTCACGCGTACGCAGTAACACCTGCGTCTGCACATCAAACTCTTCACGGTTAACCAGATCCATCCGGGTCAGCTGCGCCTGGAGAACCTGACGAATTTTCTTTTCGACATCATCGCCAAACTCGCGAACGCCTTTAGGCATCGCGTCGTGAACCTGGCGGGCAAGTTGTTCAATTTTTTTCGTGTCGATCATGATGATTTCCTGGTTACGGGAGCTGTGTCAGCGTGTTTACCAACGTAATAAGTGTTAAGTGTAATGCCAGAAATGAAAAGGATAAACCTCAAATCGGTAACGCAGAAAATGCAAAAGCAATTGCGCTATTGATGATTGCCGCTACAAACGATCGGCGTTATAGTTGATTTGCTTATTCTCAGGGCGGGGCGCAATTCCCCACCGGCGGTAAATCAGCCTCGGCTGAAAGCCCGCGAGCGCTTTATTCCACTGAAAAGCGGGGTAAAGGACAGCAGATCCGGTGCAATTCCGGGGCCGACGGTTACAGTCCGGATGGGAGAGGGTAACGACACCTGTCGGACAATTGTGTCTGCATCACGTTATTGCCACGTCTTTTTGACGTCACTCCTAAGCATGCCCTGATTCTGGTAACCCATACATTTTAAGGTTTTTATTACCATGAATCAGACGCTACTTTCTGAATTTGGCACGCCTCAACAGCGTGTAGAACGTGCTATCGCCGCCCTGCGTGAGGGACGCGGTGTGATGGTGCTCGACGATGAAAATCGTGAAAACGAAGGCGATATGATCTTCGCCGCAGAAACCATGACCGTTGAACAGATGGCCCTGACCATTCGTCACGGCAGCGGCATCGTGTGCCTCTGCCTGACCGAAGAACGTCGCCAGCAGCTCGACCTGCCAATGATGGTGGAGAACAACACCAGCTCGTTTGGCACCGGCTTCACGGTGACCATCGAGGCTGCAGAGGGAGTTACCACCGGCGTCTCTGCTCAGGATCGTATTACCACGATCCGCGCGGCCATCGCTGATGACGCTAAACCCACCGATCTGCATCGCCCTGGCCATGTCTTCCCGCTGCGTGCGCGTGAAGGCGGCGTCTTAAGCCGTGGCGGTCATACCGAAGCGACCATCGACTTAGTGACGCTGGCAGGCTTTAAGCCCGCAGGCGTACTGTGTGAACTGACCAACGACGACGGCACCATGGCGCATGCGCCGGAGGCGATTGCGTTCGCGCGTCAGCACAACATGCCGGTGGTAACCATTGAAGATCTGATTGCCTGGCGTCGTGAACACGAGACGCGTCACGCCAGCTAATCGCTGACAGTCAAAAACAGGTCACGCAGCGTGACCTGTTTTCCTTTCTTAGTTATTCAAATTTTCTGATAATCATCATCACGCTTATCAGCGTGCTAACGCCGGGAATGCGCGTATCGTAGTGGCTATCACATAATCGATCCCGGGGATCACGAATGAGCCAGTTACGCATGCCGGCGCTGTTTTTGGGCCACGGCAACCCAATGAATGCCCTTGAAGAGAACCGTTATACGACCGCCTGGCGCCATGCAGGTGAGACACTGCCACGCCCGCGGGCGATTGTGGCGGTCTCTGCACACTGGTATACGCGCGGTACGGCGGTAACGGCGATGGCTTCCCCCAGAACCATTCATGATTTTGGCGGCTTTCCGCAGGCGCTGTTTGACACCCGCTATCCAGCACCGGGTTCGCCTGAGCTGGCGCAGCAGCTGGTGGAGCAGCTGGCACCGGTGGCAGTAACGCTGGATCATGAATGGGGGTTCGATCACGGTTCCTGGGGCGTGCTGATTAAGATGTACCCGCAGGCCGATATTCCGGTGGTGCAGCTCAGCATCGACGGCACGAAACCTGCTGCATTTCACTTTGAGATGGGGCAGAAACTGGCCGCGCTGCGCGATCAGGGCGTGATGATCGTCGCCAGTGGTAACGTGGTGCATAACCTGCGTAAGGTGCGCTGGGGAGGCGGGGACGAGGTCTATCCCTGGGCCAGCCGCTTTGAGCAGTTTGTCCGCGATAACCTTGAGGTGCAGAGCGATGCCGCTTCTCATCCACTGGTGAACTTTATGATGCATCCTGATGCAGCGCTGGCTAACCCGACGCCTGAGCACTTTCTGCCGCTGCTCTATGTGCTGGGCGCACGTCAGCCGGATGACGCCATCACCCTTCCGGTTGAGGGTATGGAGATGGGTGCTATCAGCATGTTGTCGGTTCAGGCAGGTTAGGGCTGCTGAGAGAAAACAGGCCAGGGGCTGGCCTGTTCTTGTGGCGCTGTGTTAACCGATAAACGCGTGCGGATAGAAACGCGAAAGATCCTGCGTGATCAGCTCGCGATCCTCACGCAGGCCGATACCGGCGGGTTGATCGTCAATCAGCCAGCTGCCGATCAGCGTGTAGCTGTCACCAAACTTAGGCAGCGGATGAAACTGCTGGACGATCATTCCCTCTTCACCATAAGGCCCATCGACGCGGGCGATCTCCTGACCCTTCTCGATGATGCGGATGTTTGCGCCCTCGCGGGAAAACAGCGGCTTAACCACATACTTTTCCATCGGCGGGACATCATCTTCCGCAAACCAGGCTGGCAGCAGATTAGGGTGATTCGGGAACATCTCCCAGAGCATCGGCAGCAGGGCTTTGTTCGACAGAATACTCTTCCAGGCCGGTTCGAGCCAGCGTACGCCAGCATCAGCCAGCTTGGTGGAGAACATCTCACGCAGCATGAATTCCCACGGATAGAGCTTAAACAGGTTGCTGATCACCTGATCCTGGGCATCGGTAAACTCGCCTTTTTCTCCCAGGCCAATTTCATCAATGTAGAGAAATTCAACCGGCAGACCCGCTTCGGTCGCGCAGTCCTGAAGATACTGCACCGTGCCGCGATCTTCCTCGGTGTCACGGCAGCAGGCGAAATGCAGCAGGTTAAAGCCTTGCTGCTGATGCAGGGTGGCAAAGCGCTCGATCAGTTTTTCCTGCAGGCTGTTGAACTGATCGCTGCCAGCAGGGAGCTGTCCGGCATTAAGCTGGTCTTCCAGCCAGAGCCACTGGAAGAAGGCCGCTTCATACAGCGAGGTCGGCGTATCGGCATTGTTCTCCAGCAGCTTGATGTCGCCTTTACCATCCCAGGCGAGATCGAGGCGCGAATAGAGCGAGGGCTGACGCTGACGCCAGGAATCCCGCACAAAATCCCAGGTGTGCCGGGGAATGCGGAAACGGGTCAGCAGGGCTTCACTGTTGACCACTTTTTCCACCACCTGCAGACACATCTGGTGCAGCTCAGCAGTCACCTCTTCCAGATGATCGATTTGCGCCAGCGTGAACTGGTAGTAAGCCTCTTCACACCAGTAGGGCTCGCCATGCATAGTGTGAAAACGAAAACCGAATTCGGTGGCTTTTTCGCGCCAGCCCGGACGTTCTGAAATGGCAATGCGTTCCATCGGGGATTAGCCTCCCATTGAGCGGCTGGAGGTACCGCTGGCGCTGCTGCGCTGCATGCTGTTCTGCTTCGCCACGGTTTCACCGAAGCCACCGCGGGTAATGGTGGAGGTCGTCGCCGGTTTAGGAGCCAGCGCCGTTTTCGGCACGTTCATGGTTTTGCCGGAAGTAGCGGCGCCATAATTACGGCCGGAGGCATCCACAAACTGGCCGTTTGCCGGACTGCGCGGGTTTTTCGACGAGAAGAGTGGCTGCTGTGCGAAGCCTGCGCCACCGCCCATCATGCGACCCATCATGTAACCGGCCATCAGCGGCATCCAGAAACTGCCGCCACTTTGCTGGGCTTCAGCATTGGTGGTGCCAGCGCCCGCCTGAGCCGGGGTCTGCTGACACTGGTTTTCACCAAATTCAGCGACACAATCTTCACGTGTGGCATATTTTGGCGCGGTGCGCTCCGCCTCTTTTTTGGCTTCATTGAAGGCGGTGGTACATTGCGCACTCTGACCCGGATTGGCTTTAGAACAGTCATCGGCGTTCTGATACATCGAAACCGTTTCATCGTTCTGCTCGCAGCCTGCCAGCATAAATACCGCTGAAACCGCGATAGCAACAGGCGTTAAATGGCGCGCCTGCCAGCTCTTACGAAAAGCGGCATAGCGAATAGATTTTGTGCGTTTCATTATGATTATCCTGTGCCCAAAGGTAGCGCATAGAATAGGGGATGGGGGGGTAAAATTGAAGCTGAAGGCCTGATGCCGCAGGGATCTTTACTTAGTTATACGTTCAACAGAGAGACGGGCCGCAAAGCAGCCCGTCAGTGCTGACTAGTTACCGAAAGGGTTACCGCTTTTCTGGCGGGCAGCGGCAGGACGCGCAGCCTCTGCTGACCCCGTCGCGACCGGACCGTTATCAACGCGCGCGGTCTGCTGCGCGTTTTCCGGTGCCACGGTTTCCGGAGAGGTCGGGATCTCTTTACCCAGCTGGCTGTTCAGTTTCTGCAGGCTCTGCTCGTTCAGCGTTCCCAGCGCATAGCTGATGTTCAGCTGGTTAATCAGATAGCTGTAGCGCGCATCAGAAAGCTGCTGCTTGGCATTGTAGAGTACGGTGGTCGCATCCAGCACATCGACGATAGTACGCGTACCCACCTGATAACCGGCTTCTGACGCATCCAGTGAACTCTGCGCAGAGACAACGGCCTGTTTATAGGCGTTGATGCTGCTGATTGAGGCGTTCACGTTGTTGAACGATGAGCGCACAGTCTGCACAGCAGTGCGGTGAGCGCTTTCCAGCTGTTCGCTGGCGCTGACGAAACCGTACTGCGCCTGTTTCACCTTAGAGGTCACGCCGCCGCCGCTGTAAAGTGGCAGGGAGAAGCTCAGACCCACCTGGTTTGAACCGGTGATGGAGTCGGTAGAGCCTGCGCTCTGGTTAGCACGGCTGCCGCCATATTTGCTGTTCGACATGCCGGTAGAGGCGGTCAGATCCAGCGTCGGCATATGACCGGTTTCCGCGGAGCGGATCTGTTCACGGGCTAAATCCTGGCTCAGACGTGCAGACAGCAGCGACAGATTACGGCTTTCTGCCTGCTTGAGCAGCGCGCTGACCGCTTCCGGCTTATCGGTTCTGAAACGATCGATATTCAGCGACGCCAGTGACAGGTAGTCCATGCCGGTGATCTGACGCAGCGTCTCTACGCTGTTATCCAGATTGTTTCGAGCCGTCACTTCGTTAGCCAGCACGCTGTCATATTGTGCACGGGCATTCTGTACGTCAGTGATGGCCACAAGGCCGACGTTAAAGCGCTGGGTCGTCTGGTCCAGCTCACGATAGATCGACTGCTTCTGTGCTTCGGTGTAAGAAAGCGTATCAATCGCTTTCAGTACGTTGAAGTAGGCCGTGGCGGTGTTCAGAATCAGATCCTGCTGCGCAACCTGATAGGTCACATCCTGAATACCGGCCGTTTTTTCCTGCAGGGTCAGGGCGCGCCATTTCGACATGTCGAAAATGGTCTGGGTTAATTGCAGCGAGCCACTGGTCGTGTTGGAATGGAGTCCGCTGTTATCGCGATAACCGCTGTTGTAGGTGTAATCTGCACCCAGGCCGAGCTGAGGTAATAATGGGCTACGCGCTTCGTTGATTTTCTCAAAAGCAGAATCGCGTTCGGCTGCGGCGCTGCGCAGATCCGGGTTGCTCAGACGTGCCTGCTGGTAAACCTGCAGCAGATCTTCGGCCTGGCCGGTAAAGCTGAAACCGCCCAGGCTCAGCCCAATAAAAAATGGGAGCAGTTTTTTCATTTGCATTCCTTTTGTTGCAGCAAATTGCAGTGCGTGCGCTGCCGGGTAAGCCAAAAATTATCGCCGATTCTAGCAGAGGGCAACTGTGACATAAGTTGGCTGAACGTGCCTTCTCCCTCTAATTTACGTAAATAATTCAGAAAGAACACCCTACATGGAGCACGGTCAGAGGCTTTTTTTGCTCCACCCAATCTGCATAAGGAACCTGATGATGCCGGAAGAAAAAAAATCCCCTGTGACTTTCACAAAAAACGATGTAGAAATTATTACACGCGAAACCGTCTATGATGGTTTTTTTTCCGTTGTACGTTACCGCTTCCGCCACCGCCAGTTTAATGGCGAAATGAGCGGAGAAGTTCAGCGCGAAGTTTTTGAGCGCGGACATGCCGCCGTGCTGCTACCTTATGATCCCTTACGCGATGAAGTAGTGCTGATTGAACAGATCCGCATCCCGGCTTATGACAGCAGTGCTTCGCCCTGGCTGCTGGAGATGGTCGCCGGCATTATCGAGCCGGGGGAGTCTGATGAGCAGGTCGTGCGTCGTGAAGCTGTGGAAGAAGCAGGATTAGAGGTCGGCCGGATTAAGCCTATGCTGAGCTATCTGGCCAGCCCTGGCGGCACCAGCGAACGACTGTCGGTGCTGATCGGGGAAGTGGATGCCAGCCTGGCAGAGGGATGCCATGGTCTGGAGGAAGAGAATGAGGATATTCTTGTCCATGTGGTGAGCCGCGAACAGGCTTATCGCTGGGTGGAAGAGGGGATTATCGATAATGCGGCGTCTGTCATCGCCCTGCAATGGCTGGCGTTGCACCATGAAAAACTACGTGAAGAGTGGATACAAAAATGAAACAGCGCTATACCCCTGATTTCCCCGAAATGATGCGGCTGTGCGAAACCAATTTCGCCCAGTTACGCCGCCTGCTGCCGCGCAACGATGAGGCGGGCGCATCGGTGATCTATCAGGTGAGTGGCGCCCGTTATCAGCTGACCATCCAGGAGTCGACCCGCTACACCACGCTGGTGGAGATTCGCCAGGTCGCGCCTGCCGTGAGTTACTGGAGCCTGCCTTCGATGTCGGTACGGCTCTATCACGATGCGATGGTCGCTGAAGTGTGTTCAACTCAACAGATCTATCGCTTTAAAGCGCGCTATGATTATCCTAATAAAAAATTGCATCAGCGCGATGAAAAACATCAGATAAACCAGTTCCTCGCAGACTGGCTGCGCTACTGCCTGGCACATGGCGCAATGGCAGTTCCGGTCTGCTGATGCGTATAATGCAGTAAATGGCGTGGAGACGAAGGAAACGCTTTGGATAGCCTGCTAACTCTTCCTGTAGCGAACGGTTCTGAAATCAGGATTTTACAAATCACGGACACCCACCTGTTCGCTGGAAAACATGAGTCGCTACTTGGGGTGAATACCTGGTCGAGCTATGAAGCGGTCGTGGAGGCAATTACTGCGCAGCAGCGCGACTACGACCTGATCATTGCCACCGGTGATCTGGCTCAGGACCACTCAGTGGAGGCCTATCAGCATTTTGCTGAGGGCATCTCACGTTTGCCCCGCCCCTGCGTCTGGCTGCCGGGAAATCACGATTTCCAGCCCGCAATGGTCGATATGCTGGCAGCCGCCCACATTAATGCCCACAAGCAGGTGCTGCTGGGAGAAGAGTGGCAGATCGTCCTGCTCGACAGCCAGGTGCCGGGTGTGCCGCACGGCATGCTGAGCGACTACCAGCTGGAGTGGCTCGATAACGCGCTGGGCCGCTTCCCACAACGACACACGCTGGTCCTGTTGCATCATCATCCGCTGGCCTCAGGCTGCACCTGGCTCGACCAGCACAGCCTGCGCAATGCCCATCAGCTTGACGCGGTGCTACAGCGCTATCCGCTGGCCCGGACGCTGGCCTGTGGCCACATCCATCAGGAGCTGGATCTGCTGTGGCATGGCCGCCGGGTGCTGGCGACGCCATCGACCTGCGTGCAGTTCAAACCCCACTGCACCAGCTTTGCGATTGATACCGTCGCGCCAGGCTGGCGCTGGTTTACCCTGTATCCGGATGGCGGCGTAGAGACCGAGGTTAACCGGCTCGACACCGACGCTTTTCGTCCCGATTTAGACTCAGAAGGATACTGACGCGTGGCGGCACTGCTCTATCTGCACGGTTTTAACAGCTCGCCGCAGTCGGCGAAGGCGACGCAGTTCCGGCAATGGTTAGAGACGCATCATCCGTCGATTAAGATGATTGTGCCGCAACTGCCAACCTTTCCGGCGGACGCTGCCGCCCTGCTGGAAGAGCTGGTCCTGAGCCACAGCGGTGAAACCCTGGGGCTGGTCGGCTCGTCGCTGGGGGGCTATTACGCCACCTGGCTGTCACAATGCTTTATGCTGCCGGCAGTTGTCGTCAACCCTGCGGTACGCCCCTTTGAGCTGCTGGCCGATTTCCTCGGCGACAATCAGAATCCCTACACCGGCCAGCAATATGTGTTAGAGTCACGCCACATTTACGATCTGAAAGTGATGCAGATCGAACCGCTGGAAGCGCCCGATTTACTCTGGCTGCTGCAACAAACCGGCGATGAAGTTCTCGATTACCGTCAGGCGCTCGACTACTACAGCGCGTGTCGCCACACGGTAGAAGAGGGCGGAAATCATGCATTTACTGGATTCGAGCGCCATTTCCCGCAGATTCTGGACTTTCTTGGTCTGAATCACACCTGAGTAACGCGGAAATCGCACCCCCTTTCACCCATCTGACAGACATTTACGATGAGTCAATCAAATTATAACGCGGATGCCATTGAGGTCCTGACTGGCCTTGAGCCTGTTCGCCGTCGCCCGGGGATGTACACCGATACGACGCGGCCCAACCATTTGGGTCAGGAAGTGATTGATAACAGCGTCGATGAGGCGCTGGGCGGCCACGCGAAGCGGGTTGAAGTGATTCTGCACGCCGATCAGTCGCTGGAAGTCATTGATGACGGGCGCGGCATGCCGGTGGATATTCACCCGGAAGAGGGCGTGCCAGCCGTCGAGCTGATCCTCTGCCGCCTGCATGCGGGCGGCAAGTTTTCCAACAAGAACTACCAGTTTTCGGGCGGCCTGCACGGCGTCGGTATCTCGGTCGTTAACGCCCTCTCTAAACGTGTTGAAGTCACGGTGCGCCGTAATGGCGAGATCTATGACATGGCGTTTGAGAATGGCGACAAAGTTCAGGATCTGACCGTGACCGGCACGGTGGCGAAACGCAACACCGGTACGCGTGTCCACTTCTGGCCCGATGAGCGCTTCTTCGACAGCCCGCGTTTCTCGGTTTCGCGCCTCTCACATCTGCTGAAAGCCAAAGCGGTGCTCTGTCCGGGCGTTGAGATAGTCTTTAAAGACAAGCTCAATAACACCGAACAGCGCTGGTGCTATGAAGATGGCCTGACTGACTATCTGTGTGAAGCCGTGAACGGCCTGCCTACGCTGCCTGAAAAACCGTTTGTCGGCAGTTTTTCCGGTGATGTGGAGGCGGTGGACTGGGCGCTGTTGTGGCTGCCGGAAGGCGGTGAGCTGTTAACGGAAAGCTACGTCAACCTGATCCCGACCATGCAGGGGGGAACCCATGTTAACGGTCTGCGTCAGGGGCTGCTGGATGCGATGCGTGAGTTCTGCGAATACCGCAATATTCTGCCGCGTGGCGTGAAGCTCTCTGCGGAAGATATCTGGGATCGCTGCGCCTATGTGCTGTCGGTGAAGATGCAGGATCCGCAGTTTGCCGGTCAGACTAAAGAGCGCCTGTCGTCACGTCAGTGTGCCGCCTTTGTGTCGGGCGTGGTGAAGGATGCCTTCAGCCTGTGGCTGAACCAGAACATCCAGACGGCAGAAATGCTGGCTGAACTGGCGATCTCCAGCGCCCAGCGGCGTATGCGGGCCGCCAAAAAGGTGGTGCGTAAGAAACTCACCAGCGGGCCGGCGCTGCCGGGCAAGCTGGCGGACTGCACCGCCCAGGATCTGAATAAGACAGAACTGTTCCTGGTCGAAGGGGACTCGGCAGGCGGATCGGCCAAGCAGGCCCGCGATCGTGAATATCAGGCGATCATGCCGCTGAAAGGCAAGATCCTGAACACCTGGGAAGTCTCTTCCGATGAGGTGCTGGCGTCGCAGGAAGTGCATGATATCTCGGTGGCGATCGGTATCGATCCCGACAGTGAGGATCTTTCTCAGCTGCGTTACGGCAAGATCTGCATCCTGGCGGATGCGGACTCGGACGGGCTGCACATCGCCACGCTGCTCTGTGCGCTGTTCGTGAAGCATTTCCGTTCCCTGGTCAAAGGCGGGCACGTTTACGTCGCCATGCCGCCGCTTTACCGTATCGATCTGGGCAAAGAGGTCTACTACGCGCTGGACGAAGATGAGAAAGAGGGCGTGCTGGAGCAGCTGAAACGCAAAAAGGGTAAGCCTAACGTACAGCGCTTTAAAGGGCTGGGTGAGATGAACCCGCTGCAGCTGCGTGAAACCACGCTCGATCCGAATACCCGCCGTCTGGTGCAGCTGACCATCAGCGACGAGGATGCGGATCAGACGCTGCGCATGATGGATATGCTGCTGGCGAAAAAACGTTCCGAAGACCGGCGCAACTGGTTGCAGGAAAAAGGCGATATGGCCGACATCGAAGTGTAAAAAGCAGGACGCGAAAGCGTCCTGTTCTTTTATGCCCGACGCATCGCCCTGAACGGTGGCCGGAAAGCCAATCCACTCAGCAGAGACAGTAATCCTTGTGAAAATTACCCTGGAAGAGCTACGCGCCTGGGTGGCGGTGGTGGACAGCGGCTCGATTACGGCGGCGGCCTCTCAGCTGGCGCAGACCAGTTCCGGTATCAGTCGGGCACTGTCACGGCTGGAGAGTAAACTGCAAACCACGTTGCTGCACCGCACTACCCGACGGCTGGCACTGACCGAAGAGGGGCAGGTCTTTCTGGAGCATGCGCGCCAGATTCTGGCCTCGGTTGAACAGGCTGAAGAGCAGATTGCCCTGCGGCGCGAAATGCCGTCAGGACGGCTGCGGGTCAACGCAGCGACGCCTTTTATGCTGCATGTGATCGTGCCGCTGGTGGCGGATTTCCGCGCCCGCTATCCGCTGATCCAGCTTGAGCTGAATACCGACGATATCCTGATCGATCTGCTGGAGCAGCAGACCGACGTGGCCATTCGCATTGGTGAACTGCGTGACTCCACGCTGCGCGCCCGGATGCTGGGCAGCAGCGCGATCCGGCTGATGGCGAGTCCGGCTTATCTGGCGAAGGCGGGCACACCGCAGAACGTTGCCGATCTGGCGCAGCATCAGACCATTGGTTTCAGTCATCCTGAGATCCATAACCTCTGGCCGGTCTGGCAGGCAGAAGGGGAGTTTATGCGGGTTAAGCCGACGATCGCGGCCTCCAGCGGAGAGACCATCCGGCAACTGGCGCTGGCAGGACAGGGGATTGCGCGCCTTTCCGACTTTGTCAGTCGGGAAGATTGCGCCGCCGGGCGACTGGTGCCGGTGCTGGCAGCGGAAACCCGCGAGCTGCGACTGCCGGTGCATGCGGTCTACTACCGAAACACCACGCTCTCTTCGCGCATTGGCTGCTTCCTGGATTTTCTTCGCAGCGAGATCGACCGTCGACAGCTGCTCTGAGCCGTTTGCCAGAAAGAAAAAACCCCTGTCGCGGGACAGGGGATTAAATGAGTGCTAAACCTGCATTCGGGCACGTCTGGCCGCAATGTATTAGCTCAGCGCGCAGGGAACAGGGTCAGAAGAGGAAAACGTCCCGCGCCATGGACGGCGCGGGCCGAGCAGTCATGGATGACGTTTTTGCGTTTTTCCGATCTGACCCTGTTCCCTGTGCCGACTCGATCGCAAAGCGAATCTGGCCGGGTTTTTATCACCAGCCTTAACCCCGGTTACACCATAGGGATTAAAGCTTCAGCAACAATCAGGCGCTGGGTTCCAGCACCAGAATCTTCACATCCACCACGTCATCTTTGATCAGTGCACGATGGGCATCCATGTGCGGCATCTGCTGATGCTGCTCCAGATGGCGCAGCGTTTCCCACTGTTCCAGCATGAAAATAGAGTCGGGGGAGTTCTGCTTCCACGGCACCTGAGCCTGATGATCCAGCAGCGCGTCATACTGATGGCAGCCTTCTTCTGCCAGCACCTGCGGGATCAGTTTGTTCACGGCATCAAGCACGGCCTGACGGCGTCCGGGTTTGACACAAATTTCTGCTACGACAGTTAACATTCGCGAATTCCTCTTTCGTGGGAAAAGGGTAAGTCTCCACCCTCTATCTTAGGCAAAAACCTGGCTAAGATGGTTCCGATAAGCGGCGATGTCGCGTGGCACGTCCGGGGCTTTAATCACGTCGTTGCAGATAAAGGTCGGCAGCGCCTCCATTCCCAGGAACTGATTCGCTTTGTGGAAGTGCAGATAGAGACCATCCACGCCGACGCCTTCAAAGAACTGCTCCGGATCGGTAAAGGCCTGCAGCGGCGCGTTCCAGGTCAGTGACAGCATATATTTTTTACCCTGCAGCAGGCCGCCGGAACCATACTTTTTCGCGGCATCGGAGCGGGTACGACCATCGCTGGCGTAGAGCGAGCCGTGGCCTTCGGTGAAGACTTCATCGATGTAGCGTTTTACTGTCTAGGGTTCGCCCATCCACCAGCCCGGCATCTGATAAATCACCACATCGCTCTCAACGTACTTCTGTACTTCATCGGCTACCACGTAGTCGCTGTCCGCGACGGTGACAGAAACCTCATGTCCCATGTCACGCAGCTGACTGGCCGCCACATCGGTCAGGGTGTGGTTCAGTTCGCCTTTGGAGTGGGCAAAAGTTTTGCCGCCATCGATAATTAAAATTTTGCTCATCAACTGTTTACCTCATTGTCTGAATATGGAGCTCAGCTTACGCGCGCTGCGGCCGTAGAAAAATGGGACGTTGATCACAAGACTTTTGCTGTGGCAGCAATAATCGGCCCGTTTATGGCACGATGAGTGGGCAAACTCATCATGAAAAAACGCCAATGAAAAAAATATTCTTCGCTTTGCTGCTGGCCAGCGGTGCTGTCCAGGCTCAGTCTCATCTCGACACTATCCTCAGTTCTGAAGTCCTGAAAGTCTGTACCACCGGCGACTACAAGCCTTACAGCTTCCTGCGCCCCGATGGTCAGTATGAGGGCCTGGATATCACGATGGCTAACGCGCTGGCGACCTCGCTGAACGCTAAGGTGCAGTGGGTGCCGACCACCTGGAAAACCCTGATGCCCGACTTTCTGGCGAAGCAGTGTGATATTGCCGTCGGGGGCATTTCGGTCACCCTGAAACGCCAGCAGACCGCCTGGTTCGCACAGCCGCTGGGCGTCGATGGTAAAATCCCGCTGGTGCGCTGCGCCGATAAAGCGCGCTTCCAGACGATTGAGCAGCTCAACCGTCCCGACGTGCGCCTGATTGAACCAGCAGGCGGCACCAACGAAGCCTTTGTTCACAGCCATCTTTCCAACGCATCACTGACGCTGTTCCACGATAACGTCACCATCTTTCAGCAGCTGGTGGACAACAAGGCGGATGTCATGATCACTGACGCCTCCGAAGCGCGCTATCAGCAGCAGCACTATCCGACGCTCTGTGCCCTGAATGCTGACAAGCCACTGCAGTATGGTGAGAAGGCGTACATGATTCCGCGTGACGACATCAGCTGGAAGCTCTATGTCGATCAGTGGCTGCATCTCAGCACCGCGACCGGGGAATACCGTGATATTGCCCGCCAGTGGATGGGTGCCGCGCGCTGACCTGCTCCTGCCTGACGACGCGAGGCGTGCCGGTCGCTGACGGACACGCCTCTGGCTGCTGAAATCGCGCGGGTGCACGGCGCGCAGACCCGCGCTTCCCCTGTGACTAACACCAGCGAATAAGGTACTATCCTCGCCAAACCACCGCCGGGTGTCCCGCCGTTGTGGGCCACGATGTGAGGATGAGAAATTAATGAGTGAACTGACTCAGGATGGTGCAGAGCGTCTTGCCCTGCATACGTTTACCGAGAACGCGTACTTAAACTATTCGATGTACGTCATCATGGACCGCGCCCTGCCTTATATTGGCGACGGGTTAAAGCCGGTCCAGCGCCGTATTGTCTACGCCATGTCCGAACTGGGGCTGAACGCCAGCGCAAAATTTAAAAAATCGGCGCGTACTGTCGGTGACGTGCTGGGTAAATACCATCCGCACGGCGACAGCGCCTGCTACGAAGCGATGGTGCTGATGGCGCAGCCTTTCTCCTACCGCTATCCGCTGGTTGATGGCCAGGGAAACTGGGGGGCGCCGGACGATCCCAAGTCGTTTGCCGCGATGCGTTACACCGAATCGCGCCTGTCAAAATATGCTGAAGTGCTGCTGAGCGAGTTAGGGCAGGGGACAGTCGATTATCAGCTGAACTTCGACGGAACGCTGCAGGAGCCGAAGATGCTGCCGGCGCGCCTGCCGAACATTCTGCTCAACGGTACCACCGGTATTGCAGTCGGTATGGCGACTGACATCCCGCCGCACAACCTGCGCGAAGTGGCGCAGGCGGCGATTGCCCTGATCGACTCGCCAAAAACCACGCTGGAACAGCTGCTCGATATTGTTCAGGGGCCTGATTACCCGACCGAGGCGGAGATCATCACGCCGCGTGACGAAATCCGCAAAATCTATCAGTCCGGGCGTGGCTCCATCCGCCAGCGCGCGGTCTGGAAAAAGGAAGAGGGCGAGGTGGTCATCACCGCGCTGCCGCATCAGGTTTCAGGCGCGCGCGTGCTGGAGCAGATCGCGAACCAGATGCGCAATAAAAAGCTGCCGATGGTGGAGGATCTGCGTGATGAGTCGGATCATGAGAACCCGACCCGTCTGGTGATCGTGCCGCGATCCAACCGCGTCGATCTCGATCAGGTAATGAACCATCTGTTCGCCACCACCGATCTGGAAAAAAGCTACCGCGTTAACCTCAACATGATCGGGCTGGATAACCGTCCGGCGGTGAAAAACCTGCATGAGATCCTGACCGAATGGCTGGTGTTCCGTCGCGAAACGGTCAAACGCCGTCTTAACTATCGGCTGGATCGCGTGCTGCGTCGCCTGCATATCCTGGAAGGGTTGCTGGTGGCGTTCCTCAACATCGATGAGGTGATCGAAATCATCCGGACGGAGGATGAGCCGAAGCCGGTGCTGATGTCGCGTTTTGGCATCAGTGAAACCCAGGCCGAATCGATTCTCGAACTGAAGTTACGCCACCTGGCAAAACTGGAAGAGATGAAGATCCGTGGCGAGCAGGCGGATCTGGAAAAAGAGCGCGATCAGCTGCAGGCCACGCTGGCCTCAGAGCGCAAGATGAACACGCTGCTGAAGAAAGAGCTGCAGGCTGACAGCGCCAGCTACGGCGATGAGCGTCGTTCGCCGCTGCGTGAGCGTGAAGAAGCTAAAGCCCTGAGTGAAACCGAGCTGGTGCCGTCTGAGCCGGTCACCATTGTGCTGTCGCAGATGGGCTGGGTACGCAGTGCCAAAGGGCACGATATCGATCCGGCGGGCCTGAGCTACAAGGCGGGTGACAGCTATCTGGCCGCCGCGCGTGGCAAGAGCAATCAGCCGGTGGCCTTTATCGACTCCACCGGTCGCAGCTACACCCTGGACCCGACGTCGCTGCCTTCTGCACGCGGACAGGGCGAGCCGCTGACCGGCAAGCTGACCCCACCGCCGGGTGCAGTGATTGAACAGGTGCTGATGGAAGCTGATGACCAGCGTCTGCTGATGGCCTCGGATGCGGGCTACGGCTTTATCTGCACCTTCAGCGACCTGGTGTCGCGCAACCGCGCCGGCAAAGCGCTGCTGACGCTGCCGGAGAACGCCCGCGTGATGACGCCGATGGCCGTGCATCATGAAGATGACATGCTGCTGGCGATCACGCAGGCGGGACGGATGCTGATGTTCCCGGTCGGGGAGCTGCCGCAGATGTCGAAGGGCAAGGGCAACAAAATCATCTCCATTCCTTCCGCGGAAGCGGCCGCCGGTCAGGACAAACTGGCCTGGCTGATGATCCTGCCACCGGGCAGCGCGATTACGCTGCACGTCGGTAAGCGTAAAATGTTGTTGCGCAGTGAAGAGCTTCAGAAATTCCGCGCCGATCGCGGACGTCGCGGCACGCTGTTACCGCGCGGCCTGCAAAAAATTGATCGTGTTGAACTGGATGCGCCTGCGCGTCCGGCGAGCCCGGATAGCGAAGCGTAAACAACCCGGCTGACCCCGCGTCAGTCGTGGCTCAATGAGGGAACTATGCTACTGATTCTGCGTACCATTATCGTCATCATCTATTCGATTTTGATCTGTGTCTTTGGCTCTGTCTGGTGTCTTTTTTCACCGCGCGATCCGCGCCACGTCGCCACCTTTGGCCATCTGTTTGGCCGCTTATCGACGGTGTTTGGCCTGAAAGTCGAACTGCGTAAACCGGAAGGGGCGGAGAACTACGGGAATGCGATCTACATCGCGAACCACCAGAACAACTACGACATGGTCACCGCCGCCAAAATTGTACAGCCCTCGACGGTCACGGTCGGTAAAAAGAGCCTGTTGTGGGTGCCGTTTTTTGGCCCGCTCTACTGGCTGACTGGCAACCTGCTGATTGACCGTGACGACCGTGCTAAAGCGCGTGGCACCATCGGTGAGCTGGTGGATCAGTTCAACCGCAAGCGCATCTCCATCTGGATGTTCCCGGAAGGCACGCGCAGTCGGGGCCGTGGCCTGCTGCCGTTTAAAACCGGGGCATTCCACGCGGCTGTCGCGGCGGGCGTGCCGATCATTCCGATTGTGGTCTCCAACACCCATGACAAGATCAACCTTAACCGCCTGAAAAATGGCCTGGTCATCGTTGAGATGCTGCCACCGGTTGACGTAAAGGCGTTTGAATCGGTTTCGGTGCGTAAGCTGGCTACCCACTGTCGCGAACTGATGGCCGCGAAGCTGGAAGAGCTGAACGCCGAAGTGGCCGAGCGCGAAAAAAACGGAAAAATCTGACCGGCGAGCCGTTCGCCGAACTATCCTGCATGGATGCCACACGGCGTGGCAGTGACTGCCCGCCGTCGTGAACGCAGCACAGCAAAAACAGAGCAATAAAAACAGGGTTGGCGCGTTAGCGCCACGCGTAAAGGGTCAGAAGTTTTATGTCTTTCAGCAGACGTCAGTTCATCCAGCTTTCTGCCGGAGTGGCGCTTAGCGCCGGTATCATCCCTCATGCGGCCCGTGCCGCGTCTTCTGCCAGTGGCGACACACCGCTTCCGGTTCCGCCGTTGCTGGAGTCCCGTCGCGGCCAGCCGCTGTTCCTGACGATGCAGCGCAGCCACTGGTCGTTTAATGGCGACAACAACAAAGTGCCGGTCTGGGGCATTAATGGCCTCTACCTTGGCCCGACCGTCCGGGTTTACAGCGGCGATGACGTTAAGCTGATCTACAGCAACCGGCTGAATGAACCGGTCTCCATGACCGTCAGCGGCCTGCAGCTGCCAGGCGCCCTGATGGGCGGCGCGCCGCGCATGATGTCGGCCGGGGTTGACTGGGCCCCGGTTCTGCCGATCCGTCAGGCCGCCTCGACCTGCTGGTATCACGCCAACACGCCAAACCGCATGGCTCCGCATATCTACAATGGACTGGCGGGCATGTGGCTGGTGGAGGATGACGTCAGCAAGCAACTGCCGTTGCCAAAGCACTACGGCGTGGATGACTTCCCGATTATCATTCAGGACAAGCGGCTCGATAACTTTGCTACGCCGGTCTACGACCCGCCGCAGGATGGCGGCTTTCTGGGCGACACGCTGCTGGTGAATGGCGTCCGCAATCCCTACATCGAGGTGTCGCGCGGCTGGGTGCGTCTGCGTCTGCTGAACGCCTCGAATGCGCGACGCTATGAGATGGTGCTTAGCGATAATCGTCCGTTTACGGTCATTGCCAGCGATCAGGGTTTTCTGCCTGCCCCGGTGGCGGTGCAGCGTCTCTCGCTGGCACCCGGTGAACGCCGGGAAGTGCTGATAGACATGTCGCAGGGCGATGAGGTGTCGATTACGGCGGGAACGGCGGCGGGCATCATGGATCGGCTGCGCGGCTTCTTCGAGCCCTCATCGATTCTGACCTCTACCCTGATCCTGACCCTGCGGCCCACTGGTTTACTGCCGCTGGTGACCGATAACCTGCCGATGCGGCTGCTGGCCGATCAGATTCTGGATGGGGCGTCGGTTCGGACCCGCGAATTCCGCATCGGTGACAGCATGCCGGGCATCAACGGCGCGCTCTGGGATATGAACCGGATTGATACCACCGCGCAGCAGGGCACCTTTGAGCGCTGGATCCTGCACGCCGACCGGCCACAGGCGCTGCATATCCAGGGCGTCATGTTCCTGATTAAACGTGTCAATGGCGCACAGCCGATGGGCGAAGATCGTGGCTGGAAGGATACGGTGTGGGTCGATGGCAGTGTGGAACTGATGGTCAGCTTCCCGCAGAGTTCGTCAGACCATTTCCCGTTCGTCTATTACAGCCAGACGCTGGAACTGGCCGATCGCGGCACGGCCGGTCAGCTGGTGGTACAGCCCACCGCCTGACCCAAGCTTTCTGCCCTGCAGCCGCAGGGCAAAAAGCGCGTTACCGGGCTTAGTTAAAGGTTTCCGGGTCTGGCCCCAGACGATTGCCGCTGTCCAGCTTCGCAATATCACTCACTTCATGCTTATCCAGACGGAAGTCGAACACTTTAAAGTTCTCTTCGATACGGGCTGGCGTCACAGATTTCGGGATCACCACCAGGCCGCTGTCCAGATGCCAGCGGATGACGATCTGGGCCGGGGTCTTGCCATACTTCTTCGCCAGCGACTTGATGATCTCCTGATCGAAGACCCCTTTGCCGCCCTGCGCAAGCGGGCTCCAGGATTCGGTCTGAATCTGGTGCATCGCGTTCCAGGCATGGAGAGTGCGCTGCTGTAGCATCGGGTGCAGCTCAATCTGATTGACCACCGGGGTGACACCGGTTTCATCCATCAGTCGCTTCAGGTGCGCTTCATGGAAGTTGCAGACGCCGATACTTTTGGTCAGTCCCTGCTGCTGCAGCTCAATCATCTTCTTCCAGGCGTCCACATAGTGATCTTTTTCCGGGCAGGGCCAGTGCATCAGGTAGAGATCGACCTGCTCCAGCTGCAGTTTCTGCAGGCTGGTTTCCATCGCCTGCTGAACGTTCTGCTGATCGTCATTCCACAGTTTGGTGGTGACAAAAATCTCTTCACGCGGCACGTCGGTTTCCTGCAGTGCCTGACCGATCGCCTCTTCATTTTTGTAGGCCGCGGCGGTGTCGATTGAGCGATAGCCGACCTCCAGCGCTTTCAGCACCGCATGACGTGCATCTTCAATGCTGGCCTGCCACACGCCGAGTCCCAGTTGCGGCATCATATTGCCATCGCGCAGTTTAATAATGGGCTGGTCTGCCATAATTGCTCCTTTCCGTTGCGGTTAACCCGTGAGATTTCACTGTGCTTAAGTCTAGCCAACAATTTTCAGCCTGCTCAGTGAAGCGCTCCGCCCGCGTTCTGCAGCCCTGCCTGATTCGGTAAAATTCTTGCCTGATTCTCCAGCCCGCTGGTGATTTGCACATCCGCGCGGCACACTGGATTTTTACCCGTAAAGGAGTTGCTATGGCGCACGATGCACTGTGTCACCGGCTGGCACAGCAGGTAGTTAACTTAATGACTCAGGGGCGCGACCGGCTCTGTCAGGTCGAAAATGTGTCGCTGATCTACGCAAATCAGTATCGTCCCCGGACGCCGATGATGTATCAGCCCGGCATTGTCATTCTGTTTCAGGGCAGTAAAACCGGCTACCTTGGCAGCACCGTCTTTCAGTATGACGCCAGCAAATATCTGATGCTTACCGTGCCGCTGCCGGCGGAATGCGAAACCTGGGCGTCGCCGGAAACCCCGATTGCCGGGCTGTGTCTCAATGTGGACACCGCCAGCCTGCAGGATCTGCTAATCGAAATCGGCGATGACGATCAGTTTCAGCCGCAGCCGCTGACCTCCGGTATCCACTCGGCGTGGCTGACGGAGCCGATGCTCTGTGCCGCCGAACGACTGCTTGATGTGATGACTCAGCCGCGCGAAGCGCGGGTACTGGGGCCGCACATTGTGCGGGAGATCATCTATTACGTGCTGACCGGCCCGATTGGCGGCGCGCTGCTCTCCCTGGTAAGCCGGCAGACCCAGTTCAGCCAGATCGCGCGTGCGCTGCGCCGGATTGAGAATCACTATGCGGATAACCTCAGTGTTGATGCACTGGCGGCAGAAGTGAACATGAGCGTTTCCGCTTTTCACCATAACTTTAAAGCGGTCACTCAGACGTCGCCGTTGCAGTACCTCAAGCGCTATCGTCTGCATCAGGCGCGGCTGCTGATGTTGCACGATGGGCTGAAAGCGAGCGCGGCAGCGGTGCGGGTTGGCTATGAAAGCCCTTCACAGTTTTCGCGGGAGTTTAAGCGCTACTTTGGCGTAACGCCGGGGGAAGAGGTGAGTCGGGTCAGGCAGACGGTTGCGGATCCGTCCGCCTGAGAGGCGGCAGATCCCGGCACCGCGTGCTGCGATCAGGCCTGTTTCTGGCGACGCTTTTTCCAGATCACCAGAATGCTGCCGAACAGGCCGACCACCAGCAAGACCATCGGCAGCACCATCAGGATCGCCATCACCTGATCTTCATGACGCTTGATAAACGGCACCTGGCTGATGCCATAGCCAAAGGCGACCACAATACCGACCCACAGTACGCCGCTGAGCCAGTTAAACAGCTGGAAACGACTGTTCTGCAGGCCCGCAATTCCCGCCATCGTGGGCAGAATGGTGCGGATAAACGCAAGAAAGCGGCCGACCAGCAGCGCCATCAGGCCGTGACGGTTAAACATATTCCAGGCACGCTGATGGTACTGCGCGGGCAGATGCATCAGCCAGCTCTTCACCAGCCGGGTATTGCCCAGCCAGCGCCCCTGCAGATAACTCAGCCAGCAGCCGAGGCTGGCGGCGGTCGTGAGGATCACCATCGTGGGGACAAAATCCATGACCCCTTTGGCCACCATCGCGCCCGCCAGTAACAGCAGGCTGTCGCCCGGCAGGAAGGAGGCAGGTAACAGACCATTTTCCAGAAACAGCGTCAGAAACATCACGCCATACACTACCCATACCACATCCGGATTTGCCAGCGCGGCAAAATCCTGATGCCAGAGCGCCTGGACAATCTCGTGTAAAACACCCATTAGCGATTCCATCACGTCACAAGGAACTATTCGTCTGCATTCCGCGCGCACAGTGACTGCACTGACACGCTGAACGATACGGGATAAATGTTAACAATAAATATGCCGTGGCCCGGCAAACTCAGCGGGCCGCCGTAACCCTGGTTTATCTTCTGTTTATTTTCTTTTCTGTCTCAGCGCATCAGACGCGCAAAACCGGCCTCCAGATCAGCGATCAGGTCATCCACATGCTCCAGACCGATGTGCAGCCTGACCAGCGTACCGGTGAAATCCACGCCGCCCGCCGGACGAATCGCGGCCAGTTCTTCAGGCTGATTGGCCAGGATCAGCGATTCATAGCCGCCCCAGGAGTAAGCCATGCTGAAATGATGGAAATGATCGAGATATTCCGCCAGCTGCGGGGTGCTCAATTTTTCCTGCAGAATGAATGAGAAGAGGCCGCTGCTACCGTTAAAGTCGCGCTGCCAGAAGGTATGGCCTTTGCTCTGCGCCAGCGCAGGATGGTTGACGCGGGCCACCTCGGGCCGTGCTGCCAGCCACTCCGCGACCTGCAGGGCGCTCTCTTCATGCTGACGCAGACGGGTGCCCAGGGTGCGCAGGCCGCGGCTCGCCATATAGGCGGTATCGGCATCGACCATCTGGCCCATCAGATAGGAGTTTTCGCGCAGCTGATCGATGCAGCGCGCATTGGCGACCGCCGTGCCGATCATCGCATCGCTGTGTCCAATCAGGTATTTGGTACCTGCCTGAATTGAGATATCGACGCCGTGCGCCAGCGCATCAAACAGGATACCGGCTGCCCAGGTGTTATCGAGCATGATGATCGCCTCTGGCGCGATGGCGCGCACCGCCGCCACAATCGCCGGAATATCCTGCACTTCCATGGTAATTGAGGCGGGGGACTCCAGAAACACGACGCGGGTGTTGGGCTGGACCAGCGCACCGATTTCGCTGCCGATGCTGTGATCGAACCAGCTGGTCGAGACATTCATCTTCGCCAGAATTTTGGTGCAGAAATCCTGCGTCGGCTCATAGACCGCGCCGCTCATCAGGAGATGATCGCCCGCTTCGACGAAGGCCAGAATCGCATTCGCCACCGCTGCCGCACCGCAGGGGTAGAGCACGCAGCCCGCGCCGCCTTCCAGCTCCGTCATCGCATCCTGCAGCGCGAAGTGCGTCAGGGTGCCACGACGGCCATAAAAGAGTTCACCTTTTGCCCGTCCTGCGGTCGCGCGTTTTTTCTCCGCAACCGTATCAAAAACCAGCGAGGAAGCGCGCTGAATCACGCTGTTCACCGAACCCTGGGTATAACGCTTGCTGCGTCCTGCACTGACGAGCGTAGTATCAATTTTTCTGGTGGTCATGAGTCGCCCTTGCCGCTTCTGACTAAGCTCTCACGTTACCACGAAACGGCTAGCAGGGTTGAGACTCAATGGCGATTATCAGAACAGAGAGCAGAATAAAAGCCGGTTGAAAGCCGCGCTGTGAACAGCAAAGCGGGCGGTGAGAGTTTGTAAATAGTAATGAGAACTACTATCAATTCGCCATTATTTTGCTATTATTCGCGCTTGTCCCGCATCCCTGTATATGAAGTTGGAGAAGCAGCGTGGTAGCCAGTGATTTGATGCAAACGGACCTCTCCGTTTGGGGCATGTATCAGCATGCCGATATCGTGGTAAAGGTGGTCATGATTGGCCTGTTGTTGGCCTCCGTAGTGACCTGGGCGCTATTCTTTGGCAAATATGCCGAACTTAGCGCCGCGAAGCGCCGCCTGAAGCGCGAGCAGCTGGCGCTGGGCGACGCGCGCAGTCTGAATGATGCCGCCCGCATTGCTCAGTCGTTTACCGATCACAGCCACAGCGTCGTACTGCTGAACGATGCGCAGAATGAACTGACCCTGTCGGCGGGTGTGGAAGATACCAACGGCATTAAAGATCGCACCAGCTTCCGCCTGGAGCGCCGCGTTGCTGCGTTCAGCCGCCACGCCGGACGCGGAAATGGTTTCCTCGCGACCATCGGTTCTGTCGCGCCCTTTATCGGTCTGTTCGGCACCGTCTGGGGCATCATGAACAGCTTTATCGGTATCGCCAAAACCCAGACCACGAATCTGGCGGTGGTGGCACCGGGTATCGCCGAAGCGCTGCTGGCGACCGCGATTGGTCTGGTCGCGGCGATTCCGGCGGTGGTGATCTACAACGTCTTTGCCCGCATGATCGCCAGCTACAAAGCCTCGCTGGGTGATGTCGCTGCGCAGGTCATGCTGCTGCAGAGCCGCGACATCGACCTGGGTACGGTGGCCAGTGAGGTTCCGCGTCCTGCGACGGCTCAGAAACTGCGCTTAGGGTAAGTTTTTATGGCAATGCGATTAAACGACGATCTGCAAACCGATGGTGAAATGCATGAGATCAACGTGACGCCGTTTATCGACGTCATGCTGGTGCTGCTGATCATCTTTATGGTGGCCGCGCCACTGGCCACGGTCGACGTGCGCGTCAATCTGCCCGCCTCTACCAGCGCGCCGCAGCCGCGCCCGGAAAAACCGGTTTACCTGTCGATTAAAGCGGATAAGCAGCTTTACGTCGGTAACGACGCGGTGACGCCGGACACACTGGTGAATGTGCTGACCAGCCAGACCCAGGGCAACAAAGAGACCACCATTTTCTTCCAGGCTGACAAGTCGGTGGATTATGAAACGCTGATGAGCGTGATGGATAAGCTGCGCACAGCGGGCTACCTGAAAATTGGTCTGATGGGGATGGAAACCGTGAAGAAATAGCGGGTTATCCAACCTGACAAAAAGGCGACTGAGGCAGTCGCCTTTTTTTATGGTCGTCAGCTGACCAGATGATATCTGGCTGATCCGCCGTGATACCGATCACTTATGCTGGCTGGCCTGTATTGTTAATTTGTTGTTACTTATGTACATAGAATTGTAAAGTGCAATGGTGAGCCACGTCACATTATTCTCGCGGCAGGCAGGCTAAAACGGCTAAAAAACAACAGGAAGCCGTTATGAGTCACGCCCCGTCTTTACAAAAACCCCCAAAGAGCGCTGCCCGCACCATCTTCAACGTCACCAGTGGTAACTTCCTGGAGATGTACGATTTCATGGTGTTTGGCTACTACGCCACGGCCATTGCTAAAACCTTCTTTCCCGGCGATGACCCGTTCGCTTCCCTGATGCTGACCCTGATGACCTTTGGCGCAGGCTTTCTGATGCGCCCGCTGGGGGCGATTATCCTGGGCGCGTACATCGACCATCATGGTCGCCGCAAAGGCCTGCTGCTGACGCTGGGCCTGATGGCAATTGGCACCCTGACTATCGCGCTGGTGCCGGGTTACGCCACGCTGGGCGCTGCGGCGCCGATTCTGATCCTGCTGGGACGGCTACTGCAGGGCTTCTCCGCGGGCGTTGAGCTGGGGGGCGTGTCGGTCTACCTGGCTGAAGTCGCGCCGAAAGGGCGCAAAGGCTTTTTCGTCAGCTGGCAGTCGGGCAGTCAGCAGATTGCGGTGATCTTTGCTGCCCTGCTGGGTCTGATGCTGAACCATCTGCTGGCAAAAGAGGCGGTGACGGAGTGGGGCTGGCGTATCCCGTTTGTGGTGGGCTGTCTGATTGTGCCGTTCCTGTTCTATATCCGCCGCACGCTGGAAGAGACCGAAGCGTTCAGCAAACGCAAGCATCATCCGGCCATGACGGAGATCATGCGCTCGGTCGCCAGCAACTGGGCGCTGGTGCTGGCGGGAATGCTGATGGTGGTCACCACCACGGTGATGTTCTACATGATCACCGCCTTTACCCCGACCTTTGGCAAAACTGTGCTGATGATGAGTGACAAGCAGGCGTTCATGGTAACGCTCTGCGTCGGCGTCTCCAATCTCTTCTGGCTGCCGCTGATGGGGGCGCTGTCGGACCGCGTCGGGCGTCGTCCGCTGCTGATCGCCTGTACCCTGCTGATGATTGTTACCACCTGGCCGGTGCTGCACTGGCTGGTCGGGTCAGCCAGCTTCGCGCATCTGCTGGAAGCTGAGCTGTGGCTGTCGTTTCTCTATGCCAGCTACAACGGGGCAATGGTGGTCTATCTGGCAGAGATCATGCCTGCTGAGGTGCGCGCGGCCGGTTTCTCCCTGGCGTACAGCCTGGCAACGGCGCTGTTTGGCGGCTTTACCCCTGCCATCTCCAGCTACCTGATCCACGCCACCGGCGACAAGGCGATGCCGGGCGTCTGGCTGACCTTTGCGGCCATCTGCGGGCTAATCGGCACCCTGCTGATTGGCCGGGTGGTGAAGCAGTATCAACAGCGTCACAGCGGTACGCCGGTCAGCGCCTCGCTCTAAAAGGCTAAATCGACCACCACGCTGTCGCTGTAGTTCCCGGCTGGCGGCGTGGCCTGCGTCGTCAGGATGCGCGCGGTGTAGTTAAAGCCGCGCGTCAGTCCATCCGCAGAGATCGCGGTCGAGGTCGTGCTGCTCCAGCGCTCCGTCCCTGAGGGTCCCCAGCGATTGCTGGTGGTGCCTTTGTAGATCTCATAGCTCAGACGATTCGTTCCGCTCGCCATATTCCTCACGCTGCCCACCGGATAGCTGCCATTGCTCAGCCCGACCGTATAGGTGCTGCCTTTGCTGCACAGCACATTGATGGTCTGCGACACTGCAGAGAAGCTGCCGACCAGCGGCGCGCTGCCGAAGCTGATGTTGGGCGAGGTAATGGTGGTGCAGTCATTGGTGAGCGTAGCGGTCACGGTTATCGGGATCATGCCACTGCCGTTCTGTTCGCTTAAGCAGATGTTTCCCACGCTGACACTGGTACAGACGCGATACGTCACGGCCATGTTCAGCGTTACCTGGTAGGTGCCGGCGGCCACCACCTGACCGGGAACGGTGCGCAGGTAAACCGGGATAGCGAAGTTGAGGCTGCCCAGCAACCCCGCCAGATTGATCAGCGTCTGTGACCCATAGACGTAGGCCGCGCCGCCAATCGTCAGTTCACTGGCGCAGGCGCTATCGGTGCAGAGCCGCACCGGTACATTATCGCTACCGGTGTCACCGCTGCGTTTCAGGGTGCCGCGCGTGCCGCTGACATTCGTCGCACCGGTCAGCTGAAACGCAATCTGGTTATTACCCAGCAGCGAGAGCGCGCTGCCCGACCCACAGTTGACGTTGGCGTTCGTGGTGGTAGCGTTCACGGTGGTATTCGCCACAAATGTCGTGACGGAGCCGAAGCTGGCGGTGGAGGCGGGAAGGGTACAGGCGGCATACCCCAGGGACGGCAGACAGAGCAGCAGGCCCGCAGGGATCAGGCATTTCAGCAGGATTTTTATCATGGTCGCGCTCCGGAAGAGAAAGTATCAGCGGGCGTGGCGGCGCTGCCCGCGGCCAGTGCAGGCAGCGGACAGGTCAGCGGGCCATAGGTTTTCAGCGCCTGCGGCTGACCGCTGGCGATGTGCAGTTCGGTTTCACAGCGACGGCCGTCGGGCGTGATCACCGCGATGGGATTGCTGACCGTCAGCGCCTCCATCCAGACAATCCCATCCCAGCCCACATACTCCGTGGGATGATCGGGCCGCACGACCTGGCTTGAGACCGGCAGTGGCTGGCCCTGCGCATCGACCAGAATCACGCTGGCCGAACGCAGCTTCTCCACCGGGAAGTTGAGCAGGTAGCCACTCTGACGCCGGACGGCAACGCGCTGCTCAACCTGCGGCGTGGTCATATCGGCGGGCAGATCCAGGGTGTCGATATCATATTTAGCCGGGTAGTAGCTGCTGATGGTGGGCACCAGCAGATAGCCCTGCTGGTTGGTTCGTCCCATCGACTGATTCTCGTAGCGGACGTTGACGTCGGGGTAGCGGGTTTTCACCAGCACAAAGGCGTCGTTAATGGCGTTGGCGGCAAAGACGCTGTTGTCCATCAGTACCAGTGCGCCGGAGAGGTCGGCCCACTGCGTGAGGTTGTCGTCATCGCCATAAAAGCCGCCCGAGGCGTCCACCTGGTTGTTGCGGTAGCGCAGACTGCCCTGACGGTAATCGCCGCTGTCACCGCTCTGATTCGCCCAGGAGGCATCCCAGGCGAATCCGCCGTCGCTGGGCATGGCGCGTGAGGCGTAGACGCGCTGGCTGTTGCGGCCGCGCCGGTCGCGTTCGGTGCTGATCGCGGCGCTGCCCTGTTCGCCAAAGGGGATCACCAGCGAGATCGCGCCGGTCCAGCTCTTCTCCTGCTGATCGCGGCTGGCGGAGACGTAGAGGCTGCTGTTGCCCCACAGGTTTTTACTCCAGGAGAGATTCCACAGGCGGGTGCGGTCGCCCTGACCGTCGGTAATATCGATAAAGGCGGCGCCGACGCTGCCAAAACGGTTCAGTGAGACGCTGGCGCTGTACTGCGCACTGCGGCGCGACAGCGCGAAGCGGCTATCTGCCTGACTGCCGGCCCGGCTGCCGACCAGCGCCAGATTGCCAAAGTCGCGGCTGCGCCGGGTCTGCTGCGTGCCGATATTGAACCAGCGGTTGTTGTACTGATAGCCCCAGCTGTATTGCCCGCCGCGCTCGCCATCCAGCTGACTCTGCGCCACCGCGCCGTTGACCACTCCCCAGCTGCCGATGCGCAGCTGACCGCCCAGCCCGCCCATTGCCAGGTTTTCGCTGCCCTCGGCCTGGCTCTCCAGCGTCAGCCAGTCGGTCAGGCCATAACGATACGCGCCGCTGGCAGCGGCCTGTCCGTAATCAAAGTTTTTAATGCCGTAGTTCTCGCGGATCGCCCCGGCGGAAAAGGCGTAATCTGACAGTCCCGCTTTCAGCAGGTGACTGGAGACGTAAAAGGGCATGGTCGTGGTGACGCGTCGGCCTGTTGCATCGGTGGTGGTGATCACCGCATCACCCGCGCCATTGACGAACGGGACATTGGTCAGCGACCAGGGGCCAGGCTGCACGTTCGCCTGGCTGGAGCGATAGCCATTAATAAAGAGATCCACGGTGGAGGGGACGGCGGCCTGGCCGGAAAAGGCGGGCAGCGGGTAGGTGACCAGATCGGGCCGGATGCTGAAGTCGCGACCGATGCGGATGCCGCCGAGCCGCACGCTGCTGCCCCAGGCGAGCGAGTCGCTGACCAGATCCCCGACCCGCCAGCTCACAGCCGCATTTTCATCTTCGTTGCTCCACCAGGTGTCGTAGCGGATGTAGCCATCATCCTGATAAGGGGGACTGCCTTCCAGCTGCTGCTGCCAGACGCCGTTGCTGGAGAGGTGTCCGGCCTCCCCGAACAGCCTCAGCTCATTCCAGGCGGAGAGGCGGGTGCCGCTGTTGTCGGTGCGGCTGGCGTAAAGATCGTAGTTAAGCAGCGCGCCGCTGCTGGTCCGTCCCGGATAGCGCGGCCCGTTTTTCGCCTCGCCAATCACCTGGCCGGGCAGCCACTCGGGCGGCACGGTCAGCAGCAGCCGCTGCCGCGCAGCATCATAGTCCACCCTGACCAGAGGCAGGCTGCTGACATCGACCTGCGGCTGCTGGCCCAGCTTTTCCTGCGGCAGACCGGCACGCTGCAGATCGCCACTGCGCAGCCAGAAGTGACCGTCGCGCTGCTCTGCCGGTACGATATTGCCCTCTGCCTGCTGATTCACCACCAGCTCCAGCATATATTGCTGGCCGCTGTCGCGGGACTGCAGGCTCGGCGGCGGTGGCAGGGAGGAGTAAGTCTCCGCCAGCACGCTATCCGGCGAGCAGGCGTAGCAGAGGCTGGCGACCGCCAGCACACAGGGATGAAGCGGGTAGCGTCTCATTCAGCCCTTACTTCTGAGCCGCGCTGCGCCACGGACGCTTATTGACCTCAGCGCTGAGCTCGCCGCTGACCGGGGAGGTGAGCGGCCAGCGATGCATGCTGTCCGCCAGCACATAGCCATACAATCCTTCCCCCAGCCGGCGACCGCCAATCGTGACATTGCTCAGCCGGGCGTGGCCGCTGCCGCTGTTGGTCAGCTGAAGCCAGCGCTTACCGCCGTCGCTGACCTGCTGCCAGCGCAGCTCCGGCCGGGCGCTGTCGGTGTTCAGCCCGGTGCCATAGACAAATAACGGCACGGAATAGCGCATCTGAAACGTCAGCCCGGCCTGATTCTCACCGGGATTGCGCGGCGCCGGGATCTCATCCAGCACTACCCGATAGGCCAGCTCTTTACCGGCCGCAGGCGGCGTCTGTTTAATCAGCCTGACCAGCTGCTTCTGGCCCGGCTCCATCCGCACCATCGGCGGGCTGGCTACCACCTGCTGCTGAGTCTGATACTGCTCCTGGCCGCTGACCTGCTGCCAGCTGAAGACGCGGATCTGCATCAGCGTGGTGCTGTTACCGCGATTTTCCAGCCAGAGTTCGCTGGCTTTCTCTTCAGGATTAATCGCGGGATCGATGGGCCAGATCATCACCGAGTTAGCGGCGAAGGCCGGAGAGAGCAGGGTGGGGCTCAGCAGCAGCAGAGCGCGCAGTGACTTCATGATCATTTCCTTGTTTTTTATCGCCTCACCAGCTCAGGGTGACGGTCAGCGTATCGGTATAAACGCCGGCGCGCGCGGTGCCGGGGAGTTGCAGCTGGCCATAGATCGGCAGCGTAATGTTACTGGCATTGCTGTAGCTCAGCGGCACCGCCTGGTTGACCGGGATCACCGTGGTGCGGCTGGCATTGCTAAAGAGCGTATAGGGAACGGTATTGCCGAAATTGGGCAGCTTCAGGTTGCGGGTGGTGGTGTAGTTGTTGCCCTGATTGATGCTCATGCTCAGCGTGGTGCCGGGTGTGCAGGCGAGATTGATGGTCGTGCTCTGCAGAAAACTGGCGTTGACGGTCGCAGCCGCCACGCCAGACTGCGTGCCGAAATTGAGCGTGCCGAAAACGCCGGTATTGGTACCGGATATCACGCAGCCTGCCACAATCGATGCGGAGACCTGGAAGGTGCTGGTGGGCAGCCCCCAGGCGCTGACGCTCCCTGTCAGCAGAGGCAGAGCACGTGCGATCATCAGGCAGGATCGCCAGAAAACCACCCTCATTGACCTGCGGCAGCAGTTAATAATTCACGGCAACATTAATGGTATCGGTGTAGGTTCCGGCCGGAATCAGCGGGTTAAAGCCGCCGCCGACCACCCGGCCATAGATGGCGTAGTTGGTGCCCAGCGTCGGATCGTTGGTGCCGCTGGCGGCAATCGGCGTATTGTTGGCTATCGCGGTAGTGAAGGAGGCATCGCTGTAGAGGGTATAGGCGATGCCCTGCGCATTATCCGAGCCCAGCAGCAAATAACGCGGTGAGGCAGAGGCGGTACCATAGATGGTCGCTGGCGCCGCGTTGCTGCTGGTCACCACCACGTTATAGTCCTGACCGGTCGTGCAGCGCACGTAGATGCCGTTACCGGCGGCGCCCACCAGGGTGGCGTTCAGCGTATCAAAGGTGGCGGCGCTGCTACCAAAGTTCAGCGTACCGAAGTTAACGCCTGCCGTAGCGGACTGACCGTTCACCAGGCAACCGGTGGTCAGCGTGAGGGTGGCATTGATGGTCCCGGAGGTGGTTGCCGCCTGGGTTAAGGTCGGAATTGACAGCGTTAACCCCGCAGCAGCACACAGAAAAAGCTTGAGTTTCATAATATTTCCTTACGGATTATCAGGAGTCAGTGCTTTTTCACCTGGTATTAATTAACGATTCGGCCCAAAAATTAGAAATAAATAAAGCAGTGCCCGCAACGGGGCTGTCTTAAGAAAAATCTTAGACTTAAGAGTGCTGATTTATATCAGTTTTACTTACTATAGAACAGTTAACGCGTCCGGCGAAGTGCTCCTGCTTATTTTTCACTAATCTAATGGTCACTTCAGCCGATAACCCAGTAATAGCAAGGCGTGTAAGCGTAACGGGAAAGCAGAAATCCCTGTTTTTTTCCTCGCGTACAGGCTTTCCGCTTCGGTAATATGTTCCTGTATCAATCAGACATAATAACGATTTACCGGCTCGCTTAATGGATGCGGGAACAGGATGCTGCGCATCGTTCTCCTGCGCTGACGGGCGGGTTTTGCCGGAAGTCATCATTGGCGAAATACCGGCATTAAATAACTTTCACCCCCGCGTGGGTTTTCAGATGACTTATCAGACTTTACACAGCACCCGTTCAGCACGGGTGGTGAGGAGTGGCACATGCTGCATATCACCTGGGATAACGTCCTGATCGGCATTTCGCTGATCGTGGCGTTTGTTGCCTCTTTTACAGCCCTGGATACCGCCGGACGGGTGTCGGTTTCTCAGGGCTGGCCTGCCCGATTCTGGCTGCTGGTCGGCGGCACCGCCATGGGTATTGGCATCTGGGCCATGCACTTTATCGGCATGCTGGCGATGATGATGCCGATGACAATGCGCTATGGCGTGTGGCTGACGGCGGGCTCGCTGCTGGTGGCGATTCTGGCTGCCATGCTGGCGTTTGGACAGACGGTGGGAGGCGTACATCTCACCCGTTTCCGGCTGCTGCGCGGCAGTCTGATCCTGGGGGCGGGGGTAGTGGCCATGCACTATCTCGGCATGTCTGCGCTGCTGATTGAACCGGGGCCTGACTGGAATCCTCTGCTGGTTGCCCTCTCTGTGCTGATCGCCTTTGTGGCCTCTGCGCTGGCGTTGTGGCTGGCGTTTCATCTGCGTCAGGGAGAGCAGCATCTGCTGCTGATGCGCGGCCTGGCCTCCCTGGTGATGGGGATCGCCATCGCCGGTATGCATTACGTGGGCATGGCCGCCGCACGGTTCAGCGCGAGCAGCACCATGCAGCCACATGGCCTCAGCAATCCGGGGCTGGCGATATGGGTAACGCTGATTACCCTGCTTATTCTGAGCGTCACGCTGCTGAGTTCCATGCTGGACGCTCAGCTGCGCGCGGCACGGCTGGCGGCGCGGCTCAATCGCGCTAACCAGGAGCTGCGCCAGCTGGCGATGCACGACAACCTGACCGCGCTGCCGAACCGGGTCATGCTGGAGCAGCAGCTCGATCTGGCGATTAAGCAGGCGATGCTACAGGAGAGCCGCTTTGCCGTGTTCTATATGGATCTGGATGGCTTCAAAGCGGTGAATGACACCTGGGGACATCACGTCGGTGACCGCCTGCTGGTCGCAGTCGCGGAACGACTGCGCAGCCAGCTCACGACCACGATGCTGCTGGTGCGTCTGGGCGGCGATGAGTTTGTGCTGATGGCAGAGGCGCTGGATATCACGCCGGCCCGTCAGCTGGCGCAAAAGCTGGTTAAGGTGATCAGCATCCCCTTTGAACTTGACCGCTATGTGCTGCACGTGTCACTCAGCGCCGGCATTGCGATCTTTCCACTGCACGGCCGGAACCGGCATGAGCTGCTGTTTAATGCGGATGCGGCGATGTATCACACCAAACACAACGGGCGGAACGGCTGGTGTCTGTTTGAACCGGCGATGAGCGATGCGACCCAGCATCAGCTGGAATTGGCGAACGATCTGTGGGAGGCGATAGAGCGCCAGCAGATGCGCCTGTTCTATCAGCCCAAATTCAGTTCCGGCGGCACCCTGTTACTGGGATTCGAAGCGCTGCTGCGCTGGCAGCATCCGCTGCGCGGGTTACTGACGCCGGAGCTGTTTCTGCCGCGCGCCGAAAAGACCGGCCAGATTGTCGCGCTTGGCAACTGGGTGATCGAGGAGACCTGCCGCCAGCTGAGAAGCTGGCACAATGAGGGCCACAGTGACTGGACGGTGTCGGTGAACCTCTCCGCCCTGCAGTTTCATCAGCGCGATCTGCTGACCACGCTGACCCGGACGCTGGCGCACTTCCAGCTGCCAGCCAGCGCGCTGATGCTGGAGATCACCGAAACGATAGCCATGCGTGACCCGCTGTTCAGCCAGCAGCGCATCCGCGAACTGCAGCAGGCGGGCATCAGCGTCGCCATTGATAATTTCGGCATCGGCTATGCCAACCTGCTGCATCTCAAGGATCTGGATGCCTGCGAACTCAAAATCGACCGCAGCTTTATCAACTGCCTGCGGCCCGGCAGTGAGGATGCAACGGTGGTCAGCGCCATGCTGACGCTGGCGCAGAGTCTCAACCTGCGGATGGTGGCGGAAGGGGTGGAAACCGAAGAGCAGCAGCATTTACTCATCAGCTTAGGCTTCGATGCCCTGCAGGGGTATCTGCTGGGCAAGCCGACCCCAGCGGATCGGGTTGACGCGTTCCGTTTCGCCTCACGGCGGCAACCGGTGGCGTCACTCTCTGGCTGAGCGTCACGATAGTTTTCAGCAATCAGAGTAAGTGAAAGCACGCAGCCTGCGCGGCTCATTAACCGCCGGGCGGTGTCGATAATAAAAAGAACACTGTCAACATTTTCTGTCTAACCACAAGCACAGCTTTTCGCGGGAATGCACTATGTTAGTGACCTCATACGACTCTTTTATTGTTATCGTCTCGATTCTGGTCGCGATGCTGGCTTCGTTTACCGCGCTGGATATGGCAGGGCGGGTAGTGCATTCGACCGGCAAAGTCGCGCTGGTCTGGCTGTTCGGCGGCGGTTTTTCCATGGGTATCGGCATCTGGGCGATGCACTTTATCGGCATGCTGTCGATGAATATGGATATGGTGATGAGCTACAACGCCTCACTGACTGCGTTCTCTGCCGCCATCGCGGTGTGTGCGTCGATATTTGCGCTGTGGCTGGTCTGCCATAGCGAACTGCCCTGGCCGCGGCTGGCGGGCGGTGCGCTGATCCTCGGCAGCGGCGTGGTGGCGATGCACTACACCGGCATGGCGGCCCTGATGTTCTCACCCGGTATCGTCTGGCTGTGGGGCTGGGTGGGGCTGTCGGTAATCATCGCCCTGGCGGCCTCTGGCGCGGCACTGTGGCTCGCCTTTAACCTGCGTGAAGGGCAGACCAGCCGGGTCACGCTGCTGCGGATCGGCGCCGCGGTGGTGATGGGGTTTGCCATTGCGGGCATGCACTACACCGGCATGATGGCCGCCGAGTTTCCCGCGCACAGTCATTCGGTGGGGCAGGGCGTCAACAGCAACTGGCTGGCGATTCTGGTCACCGTGGTCACCCTCTCTATCCTGGGGATTACCCTGCTGGTCTCCATGCTGGATGCGCGCATGCAGGCACGCACTTCGATCCTCGCCAGCTCTCTGGCGGAGGCGAATCGCGAGCTGGCCCAGCTGGCGCTGCATGACAACCTGACGCGGCTGCCAAACCGCATCCTGCTGGAAGATCGGCTGGAGCAGGCGATCAACAAAGCGAACCGTGAACAGACGCAGTTCGCCCTGATGTTTATGGATCTGGATGGCTTCAAGGCGGTTAACGACGCCTTTGGTCACCATATTGGCGACAGTCTGCTGGTTGGCGTAACCGAGAGAATGAGTCAGCAGATGACCGGCTACAACACGCTGGCGCGGCTTGGCGGCGATGAGTTCGTGCTGCTGGCAGAGATTGACGATCCCAATGATGCCGCGGCCGTCGCCGATAAGCTGGTCAAAGCGGTGGATCGCCCGTTTAATATCTCCCGCTATGAACTGATGGTTTCCCTGAGTCTCGGTATCGCCGTCTATCCCGGTGACGGGGTGGATGAGCGGGAGCTGATGTTCAATGCGGATGCGGCGATGTACCACACCAAAAATAATGGCCGCAACGGGTATACCTTCTTTCAGCCCTCCATGAATATTCAGGCACAGAGCCAGCTGCAGCTGAATAACGATCTGTGGCAGGCGCTGGATAATGATGAGCTGCGCCTGTTCTACCAGCCAAAATTTTGCGCCCCACGCGGGCCGATCCTCGGCTTTGAGGCGCTGCTGCGCTGGCAGCATCCGCAGCACGGCCTGCTGTCGCCCGACAAATTCCTGCCGATGGCGGAAAAGACCGGGATGATTGTCAACATCGGCAACTGGGTGATTCAGGAAGCCTGCCGCCAGCTGCGCCAGTGGCATCTGCAGGGGCATCCGCACTGGTCGGTGGCGGTTAACCTCTCGGCGTTGCAGTTTGAGCAGTCAAATCTGGTGGAGACGGTGGTTGAGGCGCTGGCAAAACATCAGATCCCCGCCGAGCTGCTGACCCTGGAGGTGACCGAAACCACCGCGATGCGCGATCCCGACGAGAGCGTGCGTATTCTGACCGAGCTGACCCGGCTGGGTGTGAAAGCCTCGATTGATGACTTCGGCACCGGCTACTCCAGCCTGCTCTATCTGAAGCGGTTACCGGCCAGCGAACTGAAGATTGACCGGGCTTTTGTGAACGAGCTACAGCATCAGAAAGAGGATGCCACCATCGTGTCGGCCATCGTGGCGCTGGCGCAGTCGCTGCAACTCAAAGTGGTGGCTGAAGGGGTAGAAACCGCCGAACAGCAGGCGTTTCTGACCAGCCTGGGCTGCAATACGCTGCAGGGCTATCTGCTGGGCAAGCCGGTTCCGCCGGAGTGGGTGCCGGAGCTGACCGACTTTGTCGCGGCAGAAATTGAAGGAACGGTAGCCAGCACGGGCCTGATGGCTGAGGTGGATCAGCCGCTGATGCCAGAGATGGCAGCGGTCTGACGCGTGCGTCGGGACTGAAAAAGCGTCCCGTGCGCGTTGCGTCAGTGCGACAGGAGTGCATAAGCGGTTCATGCCGCCTGTCATTGGCCGCCGCGCGTGGTAAAGTCACGCGGTCAGACAAGGAGAGATGAACCGTGGCGAAATACCAGCGATTGATGGATGAGATTCAGCAGCAGATAGAGGCCGGCATCTGGCTACCGGGCACACGCTTACCCTCATTGCGCCAGCAGGTGGCGCAGCAGGGCGTCAGCCTGATGACGGTGCTGCACGCCTATGAGCTGCTGGAGAGCCAGGGCTGGATCGTCTCCCGTCCCCAGTCGGGATACTACGTCGCGCCCCGTGCGCTGGCACCCGCGCCGCTGAGTGTGGCGATCAGCGAGCAGGTGGATATCAACGACTTTGTGTTTGATGTGCTGCAGGCAACGCGCGATCCGGGGATTGTGCCGTTTGGCTCCGCCTTTCCCGACCCCGCGCTGTTTCCGCAGCGTCAACTGATGCGCTCACTGGCGAATGTCTCTCATCACCTCACGCCAACCGATGCGCTGCATAACCTGCCGCCTGGTAACGCCACGCTGCGGCAGCTGCTGGCGCAGCGCTATGCGCGACAGGGCATCACGCTGTCACCGGATGAAATTGTCATCACCAGCGGGGCGCTGGAGGCGCTGAACCTCAGCCTGCAATCCCTCACCGAACCGGGCGACTACGTGGTGATTGAGCATCCGGGTTTTTATGGCGCGCTGCAGGCGATTGAGCGGCTCAAGCTGAAAGCGCTGGCGATCCCGGTGGATGCAAAACAGGGCATCGATCTCGTCCAGCTGGAGGAGGCACTGCAGCGCTGGCCGGTAAAAGCCTGCTGGCTGATGACCACCCTGCAGAACCCGCTCAGCGTCACCCTGACCCCGGAACGCAAGCAGCAGCTGGTGGCGCTGCTGGCGCGCTATCAGGTGCCGATGATTGAAGATGATGTCTATGCCGAACTCTGGACAGGCGATGTCGCACCACTGCCGGCCAAAGCCTGGGATCGTCAGGGCAACGTGCTGCACTGTGGGTCATTTTCAAAATCGCTGGTGGCGGGATTTCGCGTTGGCTGGGTGGCGGCAGGACAGCATGCGCAGCGTATTCAGCGGCTGCAACTGATGAGCACGCTCTCGACCAGTGCGCCCATGCAGCTGGCGCTGGCGGATTTTCTGGCGACGCGGCGTTATGACACCCACCTGAAGCGCCTGCGGCAGATTCTGGCGAAGCGACAGCAGATGGTGCGCCAGGCGCTCCTGAAGGTGCTGCCACCCCAGGCCGCGCTCAGCGAGGCGCTCGGCGGTTATTTTCTCTGGGTGACGCTGCCGGAACGCATCAATACCACCCGGCTTTATCAGCGCGCGCTGGCGCAGGGGATCAGTATTGCACCGGGACAGTTATTTTCGGCAGGAGAGCATTTCAGTCACTGCTTCAGGCTGAATACCGCCTGGCCGTGGGACAGCCGGGCCGAGGCGGCAATAGAAATGCTGGGGCGGTTAATGGCGGAAAGCGCGGCAGACTAGACCCGCGCCGCTTCCTGATGGCCCCAGGTCAGGTAGTAGACATCATAAAAATCGACTTCGCCTTTTTGCGACAGCAGGCGCTGGATGCCACTCTTCACCCGTTCCGGCGTCTCGGGCAGCGAAAGAATCCGCGAAACGGCCTGTTCGCGCACCGGCTGAACGTAATACCACTCGCCGTTATAGCAGACGCGCAGATCGAGGGCGTCGATATCCTCAAAGCGATATTTCGGGTTGATGTCCATCAGCATCAGCAGGCTCATCACCAGGACAAAGATGGTCGCAAACCAGAAGGCGGGCCAGCCGAGCATCTCGGTAGTGAAAATCAGCGCAACGCACAGGCCATAGCACAGGTACATCACCGCCCAGAGGCCGGGATGGTTTTTCAGAAACGAGAGGCTGAAGCGCGGCAAATTGTCGCGACGTTCTTCGCGGTTAAGCGTGGCGATCTCGTCAATCAGGATTTGTTTAATAGCGTCCATTAGTTACCTCTCTGTGATCTGCTAGCGATTAGAACAGATAACAGTCAAGGATATCAGAAACAGATTTGTGCGATTTTTATATAACAGTTATCCCGTTACCGGCATAGTGCACCGGCCGGCCTGACATTTTGCAACACTTTGCCGCAGTCAGAACCGCTTCCCGCCGTGGTGCAGGGCGGGGAACACCCTGCAGTTAACGCCGCATTTGGCTTTAGTCAGCAATATCAGTTAATTATCTCAATTCTGTCGTCTGGCGCACATTGCATTGTGGCGCAGGTTTGCCACACTGATAAAAAAAGCGGAGAACCTGTATGCGTGCCCCATCCTCCAGTCTGTTATTGATGATGTCTTTTGCCGCTGGCACCTTCTCGGCCGGGGCGTCTGACAATCCTCAGCACCTGATGCTCGCCATTCCGTCGGGCGGCGTGCCGAATAACCCGTTACCTCTGATTATCTGGCCTCGCGTGGTGCCGGAAGAGGAGGAGATCGCCGCATGGTTTGAGAAAACCTTCGAAGAAAACGGCTGGCCGCCTGCCTGGCGTTATCCGATTTTTCCCTACACCCACTACCACCCCAACACCCATGAGCTGCTGGGTGTGGCTGAGGGCTGGGCGGAAGTTCTGTTTGGCGGTGACAGTGGCCGGATGGTGACGCTGCGCGCCGGCGATGCGGTGCTGATCCCGGCAGGCGTCGGCCACCGGCAGGTCAGCGCCAGCGAAGACTTTATGGTGGTCGGGGCCTATCCGCGAGGCATGTCGCCCGAGACCCTGCGCGATGAGCCAGCAAAACTGAAAATGGCGCAGGAGCAGGTGAAAAAAGTGCCCCTGCCGACCCAGGATCCTTTCACCGGTAAAGAGGGTGCACTGACCGAAATCTGGCAGCCGATTGCCGCCATGCAGCAGCAGCCATAAGGGAAGGTGCATCAGACACGCTACTGAATAACACCGCGCGAGCCCGTCTCGCGCTTTTCTCCCTCTTCCCGGCATCCCGCTCTGTGCCTTAGCCGCGCGCTCGTCTCAATCGCGACACCATTGAACATTTGCTCACCGCTGCCGATAACTCCCCCTGTTAAGATTAGTTATTCTTCTTAATACACTTGTCTTCACAGCCCATTTCCGCTGTAGTCTCTGCAGATGTGTTAAGAATATTCCTAAGCCATGACCAGGCTACCAAGCAGCAGGCAAATAACAATGGATACTAACTCTGATGTCATCTATCGCATGCTGGTGCAAAGCGTGATTGACTACGCGATCGCCATGCTCAAACCGGACGGAACCGTCGCCAGCTGGAATGAAGGCGGGCTGAACGTTCTGGGTTTCAGGCCAGAAGAAATTATGGGTCAGCATGCCGCCGTGTTTTACAGCGAAGAGGATCGTCGTCGCGGTCTGCCGCAGCGGGAACTCGATATTGCCGCCACCGTGGGACGTTATGATTACGAAGGCTGGCGCTGCCGTAAAGATGGCAGCACCTTCTGGGCGCATGTGGTGATCTCTCCCATCCGCAATGATGTGGCGCAGCTGGTGGGCTTTGCTGTGGTCTGTCGCGACTGTACCCGGCAGCAGGAGCAGCAGCGCAAAGAGCGTGAACAGGAGGCGCGCTTCCGTCTGCTGGTGGAGGGCGTCACCGATTACGCCATCTATATGCTCGATCATGACGGCAATGTCGTGAACTGGAACGCCGGCGCCCAGCGCGTCAAAGGCTACGTGGCCGAAGAGATTGTCGGCCAGCATTTTTCCCGCTTTTACAGCGCGCAGGATCGTCTGAATCATGTTCCCAGTCAGAACCTGCAGATCGCCTATCGCACCGGCCGGTTTGAAGATGAGGGCTGGCGCTACCGCAAAGATGGCAGTGCCTTCTGGGCGCACGTGGTGATCGACACGATCCGTGACGATCAGGGTCAGCTGCTGGGTTATGCCAAGATCACCCGCGACTGCACCGAACAGCAGCGCGTACGCAATGAGCAGCGCGAGCAGGAGCGACGCTTCCGGCTGCTGGTGGAGGGCGTCACGGATTACGCCATCTATATGCTGGATATCGACGGCGTGGTGGTGAACTGGAACGCCGGTGCCGAGCGCGCCAAAGGTTACCGGGCGGAAGAGGTCGTGGGTCAGCACTTCTCGCTGTTTTACAGCGCTCAGGAGCGGCTGAACAGAACGCCGGAAGCCAACCTCGGCATTGCGCTGAAGACCGGTCGCTTCGAAGATGAGGGGTGGCGCTACCGCAAAGATGGCAGCGCCTTCTGGGCGCATGTGGTGATCGACGCGATCCACGACGATGACGGCAAGCTGATCGGCTTCGCCAAGATTACCCGCGACCGGACGGAACGCCGTGAGCAGGAGCAGCAGGTGCTGCGCGCCCGCGATCTGGCGGAAGCCCAGAGTACCCAGAAAACGGCGCTCTCCCGCTTTCTGGATAACATCATCGCCAACATCCCCTCCTGCGTGATTGTCGAAGATGCCATCACCCGCGAGATTCTGCTGGTCAACGACCGTACCCAGCAGCTGTTTGGCCTGTCGAAATCGCTGATCGTCAACAAACGGCCGCACGAATGCATGTCGCCTGAGTTAAGCGACTATTTCAACAATCTGGCGGATGTGGCGCTGCGCAGTGAGGGGGTGCATGAGCGTGAACAGCTGCTGATGACCGCCAGCGGTGAGCGCATCCTGCACACCCGCGCCACCGCGATTAATGGTCAGGATGCGCGGCGTAACTATCTGATGCTGCTGGTGGAAGATGTGACCGACCAGCGCGCCGCAGATGCCCGTATTCACCACATGGCGCACCATGACAACCTCACCAGCCTGCCGAACCGTATCCTGTTCCGCCAGCGCCTGAGTGAAGCGCTGCGCAACGCCGGTCAGACGCCGCGTCAGACTGCCGCGCTCTGCCTGGATCTGGACAATTTCAAGAATGTAAACGACGCGCTGGGCCACCAGATTGGCGATGAGCTGCTGCGCAGCGTGGCGAAGCGGCTGCGCAACGTGCTGCGCGATCAGGATACCCTGGCGCGTATCGGCGGCGATGAGTTCGCCATCGTGCTGCCGTCGGTTGCCAGCGGTGACGAGGCGAGCGTGGTCGCGCAGCGGCTGATCGAAGCCATTCGTCCGCCGGTCAACATCGAAGGTCATAACCTCTCGGTCGGGCTCAGCGTCGGTATCGCCCTCAGCACCACCATCACCAACACGCCGGAACAGCTGCTGCGCTGTGCCGACATGGCGCTGTATGAGGCCAAACGCAACGGCCGTAACCGCTTTGAGCACTTCACGCTGGAGATGGACGATCTGGCACGCAGCCGCCGCCTGATTGAAAACGACCTGCGCGATGCGATCAGCGGCGGGCATCTGCGGCTCTACTACCAGCCCATCACCAATGGCGACCACCACACCATCATTGGCTATGAAGCGCTGATGCGCTGGCATCATCCGATCCGTGGCCTGATCATGCCCAACGACTTCATTCCGATTGCGGAAGAGACCGGCCTGATTCATATGCTGGGCGCGTTTGCGCTCTATGAAGCCTGTCGCGAAGCGGCGAGCTGGGAAGGCAATCAGTCGGTGTCGGTTAACCTCTCACCGCTGCAGTTTAAAAACAGCTCGCTGGTGGCGGTGGTGGAGGGCGCACTGCAGGAATCCGGGCTGGATCCGGCGCGGCTGGAGGTGGAGATCACCGAATCGGTGCTGCTGGATGATTCGCTGGGGAATATCCGTACCCTGCAGAATCTCAAGGCACTGGGCGTGCAGATTGCGCTGGATGATTTTGGTACCGGCTATTCGTCGCTGAGCTATCTGCGATCCTTCCCGTTCGACAAAATCAAAATCGACAAATCTTTTATTAACGACATGGGGGACAGCCGTGAGGCGCTGGCGATTATCCGCGCCATTACCGGCATGAGTCGTAGTCTGGATATCCAGATCACCGCCGAGGGGGTAGAGAGCGATGAGCAGTTTATGAAGCTGCGCGATGAGGGCTGTACCCTGTTCCAGGGTTTCCTGTTCGGGCGTCCTCAGCCGTCGGAACTGCGGCTGAAAACGCTGGGTCAGTCATAAAGACCATGCTGCTGAACCGGCGCATGGCTGAGGTTATCGCGGATGCGGCGCACCGATTCGCGCACCACCAGCCGGCCATTCAGCAGCAGGCTGCCTGCCGGGGTGGCAGGATTGAGTCGCATCTCCTGCAGCACTTTCACGGCGGCGGCCCCCAGCTCATCACGCGGCACCTGCACGGAGGTCAGGGGAATATCGTGGATGGCGGCCAGGTTAAAGCCATCCATGCTCATGACCGAAACATCCTGCGGCACCCGCAGGCCCGCCTGCTCCAGCGCGCTGACCGCACCTGCGGCAATGTAATCACCGCTGGCCAGAATGGCGGTCGGGCGTAGCACGTCCGGGCAGTGGCGCAGATATTCACCGAGTCGTTCTGCCGCCTCATTGCTGCTGAAGCTGTTCAGCGTCAGCAGATGCTGACGGCTGTCGAAGCGCAGATTCATCGCATGCCAGGCGTCACGCACGCCCTGCAGCCGCTGCTCCATGGTGTAGCGGCGCAGGCAGTGCAGCGACAGGATCTGCCGGTGCCCCTGCTCAAACAGGTAACGGGCTGAAAACTCTCCAATCAGCTGATGATGGGGCGAAACCGAAGGCAGCCGCATACGGCGGTCGCGGGCGTTAATCAGCACGCAGGGTTTGTTCACCTCCGCCGCCAGCTGATGAATATGCTCATCATCAATGCCGATCAGGATTGCCGCTTCGGTCTGCTGCATCTTGTCGATAAACAGCGCCGCGTCACTCTCCACCTCTTCCAGCGGCGAGTAGCGCAGCCGCACTTCGTGCGACGCCACCGCCTGGCTGATCCCCTGAATCACTTTGTAGTAGAAGATGTCACTGCGCACGTCGAAGGCACGCGGCGGCGCGAAGACCATCAGATTATTCAGCAGCAGGCGACCGCTGTGCAGGTTGTCCAGCACGCCCTGCTGCTGCGCCACGGCCAGCACCTTGTCGCGGGTGGCGGGGCGGGTGTTGGCTTTGCCCGCCAGTACCCGTGATACCGTGCTGACCGAAACGCCGCTCAGCGCCGCAATTTCGCCTACTTTCAGCCTTTGTTTCATTCTGTGATCGCCTTCAAATCTGCCAATGAAAAATTTTTCATAACCTGCTGAAGCGCGTCAGATGGGCGTTTCAGTGTCATTTTCTGCCAGTAATCAGCCTGCCATGAAAAAAGTTGCAAAAAAGAGGCTGTACCCACGTTTCGCACTTTTCTAAGTTCGCTACAAGGACACGCGGTACGCCAGCAGGCGGTGTGATTTATCAATGGAAATCAGGAGTGGCACGATGAGCCTCGAATCGACAACCAAACCCGTCAGTGCTTCACGCACGGTGCGCGTCATTAAAAATTTACGCTGGTGGATGCTGGGGATGTTCCTGCTGGGTGTGACCGTTAACTACATCACCCGCAACTCACTCGGCATTCTGGCACCGGAACTCAAAACCAGCCTCAACATGAGTACCGAACAGTACTCCTGGGTGGTGGCGGCGTTCCAGCTGGCTTACACCCTGTTTCAGCCGGTCTGCGGCTGGCTGATCGATGTGATCGGCCTGAAGATGGGCTTCCTGATCTGTGCGCTGGTCTGGTCGGTCACCTGTCTGCTGCACGCGGGGGCCGGAAGCTGGCTGCATCTGGCGCTGCTGCGCTTTGTTATGGGGGCGTCTGAAGCGGCCGCCACGCCAGCCAACGCCAAAGCGATTGGTGACTGGTTCCCGAAAAAAGAGCGGCCGGTGGCAGCAGGCTGGGCGGGGGTTGGCTTTTCCATCGGGGCGATGCTGGCACCGCCCATCATCTACGTTTCCCACATCAACTTTGGCTGGCAGGGTGCCTTCCTGCTGACAGGCAGCCTGGGGCTGCTGTGGGTGCTCTTCTGGTGGTGGGGCTATCACGCTCCGCAGAGCCATCCGCGCCTTTCTGCTGAGGAGCGCGATTTTATCAATCAGGACAACGAAGCCATCGGCGAGAAGCTGCCGTTTTTCAAAGCGCTGAAAGTGATTGGTAAAGAGAAGAAGTTTTACGGCATTGCGATTCCGGCCTTTCTGGCTGAACCCGCCTGGGCGGTGCTGAGCTTCTGGGTGCCGCTTTATCTCGCCAATGAGCGCGGCATGGATCTGAAACAGATCGTGATGTTTGCCTGGCTGCCCTTCCTGGCGGCTGACCTTGGCAGCGTCGCCAGCGGGTATCTCACCCGCATTTATGTGCGCTGGTTCGGTTTTACCCGCGTCAACTCGATCGTCGCCAGTTCGGTGACGGGCGCGCTGTTAATGGTTTCGCTGGCGCTGATGACGCTGGTGAAAAATCCCCTGCTGGCTATCGCGCTCATCTCCATCGGTGGCTTCGGGCATCAGGTCATCTCCTGCATGCTCAGTGCGCTGGTGGTGGAGCGTTTCGATCGTCGTCAGATGGCGACGGTTAACGGCATGCGCGGCTCCTGCGCCTGGATTGCCAGTTTTATCTTCTCGCTGATTATCGGCGTCACCGCCGACACCATCGGCTTTAATCCGCTGTTTGTGGCGATGGGCTTCTTTGACCTGATTGGTGCCGTTTTCCTGGTGATGCTGATCGCCGAACGACGCCAGCGCCCGGCTAAACCATAAGGATATCGTGATGAAAACCCTGAAGAACTGGGCGCTGCATCAGCAGGCTGACCACTTTGTTGAACTCAAGGTCGAAGAACGGCATCACCTGCGGCTTTACGTGCTGGAGGAGAAGCTGATGCGCGTTCTGCTGAAGCGCGATGGCGAGCTGGCGCTGGACCGCACCTGGAGCATTGCGCCGGTCACGGATGTGCCCTGGCAGGGACGGGATCGTGAGGCGCTGGACGGCTTTACGCTGCCGCCCTTTCAGATTGAGCACGATGCCCAGCAGCTACGCCTCAGCACGTCACAGCTGCGGGTCACGGTGCATCAGCCGCTCTGCCTGAGCTGGGAGCAGTTTGATGGTGAGAGCTGGCAGCCGCTGACCGCCGACCGTCACACCGGCGCCTATCTTCTCAATGCGCACGGGGATGGGGTGGAGCACTATCAGCGTCGTCAGCCCCAGGATCGGGTTTACGGTCTGGGCGAGAAGAGCGGCGACCTGAACCGCGTCAATCGGCGCTTTGAGATGCGCAACCTCGACGCGATGGGCTACAACGCCGCCAGCACCGACCCGCTCTATAAACATATTCCGTTTACCCTGACGCAGCGCGATGGCGTCAGCTTCGGTTTGTTTTATGACAACCTCAGCAGCAGCTGGCTGGATCTCGGGAACGAACTGGATAACTACCATCTGCCTTATCGCCGCTACCGCGCTGAGGCGGGCGACCTTGATTACTACATGATGCTGGGCCCGACGCTGCTCGACGTCACCAAAGCCTTTGTCCGCCTGACCGGACGGACGCTGTTTCAGCCGAAGTGGAGTCTGGGCTACAGCGGCTCGACCATGCACTACACCGACGCGCCGGATGCGCAGCAGCAGCTGCAATCCTTTATCCGCCTGTGTCGCGAGCATGAGATCCCCTGCGACTCGTTCCAGCTCTCTTCCGGCTATACCTCGATCAATAACAAGCGCTACGTGTTCCACTGGAACTATGACAAAGTCCCGAATCCCGACGGCCTGAGCGCGGCGTTTCACGATGCCGGGATGAAACTGGCAGCTAACATCAAGCCCTGTCTGTTGCAGGATCATCCGCGCTATCAGGAAGTGGCGGCCCGGGGGCTGTTTATTCGTGACTCTGAGCAGGATCGCCCTGAGCGCTCGGTGTTCTGGGATGATGAGGGTTCGCACCTCGATTTTACCCATCCGGAGGCGGTGCGCTGGTGGCAGGAGAACGTCACCCGGCAGCTGCTGGAAAAGGGCATCGACGCCACCTGGAACGACAACAACGAATATGAGGTGTGGGATGGCGAGGCACGCTGTCACGGTTTTGGTCAGCCGATCGCCATCAAGCATATCCGGCCGGTGATGCCACTGCTGATGATGCGCGCCTCCATGGAAGCGCAGCAGCAGTTCGCTCCGCACAAGCGTCCCTATCTTATCTCGCGTTCCGGCTGCGCCGGGATGCAGCGTTACGTGCAGACCTGGAGCGGGGATAACCGTACCAGCTGGCAAACCCTGCGCTACAACATCCGCATGGGGCTGGGCATGAGCCTGTCAGGGCTGTTTAACGTCGGACACGATGTCGGCGGATTCTCGGGCGATAAGCCCGATGCCGAGCTGTTTGTGCGCTGGGTTCAGAATGGTGTGATGCATCCGCGCTTTACCATTCACTCCTGGAATGACGACCACACGGTGAACGAACCCTGGATGTACCCGGAGGTGACGCCGATGATCCGCGAGGCGATCCGGCTGCGCTATCGTCTGATGCCGTATCTCTACACGCTGGCCTGGCTGGCCAGTTCGGAAGATGAGCCGATGCTGCGTCCGACCTTCCTCGACCACGAGCAGGACCCGCGCACCTATGAGGAGTGCGATGATTTTATGCTGGGTCGTGATCTGCTGGTCGCCAGCGTGGTGGAGCAGGGCGCGCGCAGCCGTCAGGTCTATCTGCCCCGTCATGCCGGTGGCTGGTATGACTGGCACAGCGGCAGGGCGTTTGCGGGCGGCGAGACGATCACACTGGATGCGCCGCTCGATCGGCTGCCTTTGCTGGTGCGGGCCGGTGCGGTCATTCCGCTGGGTGAGTGTGAAAGCACGACCGATGCGCGGCGCGACACGGTGCGGCAGTGGCAGCTATGGCCTGCACCTGAAGGGGTAACGACGCAGGGGCAAACCTTTGACGATGATGGTGAGAGTCACGGCTGGCAGCAGGGGAACGCCCTGTGGCTCAGCTGGACGTTGTGCAGCAGCGCCACGCGCATCGATCTGACGGTGGAAAAACGCGGTGATTATCAGCCTGCCTGGCGGGAGATCGCGCTGTTACTGCCTGCGGGTGATGATCGTGAGCTGTGGGTGAATGGCGAGAAAGCGGCGAGTTATCGGCTGCAGTAGCTGTGTTGAGGTGGCAAAGCCGAATCAATCAGGTTCTGGACAGCAACGGTTAAGTTCAGCTGGCAGGGAACAGGGTCAGAGGAGGAAAGCGTCCCGCGCCATGGATGGCGCGGGACGAGCGTGCCAGGGATGGCGGCTTTTGCGTCTTTCCGATCTGACCCTGTTCCCTGTGAAAGCACGATCTCACAGCGACCCGGTCTTCTGACTCAGTGGTCCCGGCAGAGATTACTCTGCGTGGTTCTCGGTGCTCATGCGGCCCAGATCTTTGTCGACCAGGAAGAGACCGTTGCCGCTGTTGCTGACCAGCGCCAGTTTATCCAGCACGGTTTTGAACAGCTTCTCTTCTTCGTGCTGCTCGGCAACATACCACTGCAGGAAGTTGAAGGTGGAGTAATCCTGTGAGGTCATGGCGGCATGCGCCAGCTCATTGATTTTACGGGTGATAAGCTGCTCGTGCGCCAGCGCCTGCTCCAGGATCTCATTCAGTGAGTTGAAGGAAACCGGCGGTGCTGCGATGGTACCCAGGACCGGCATTGCGCCGGTGTCGCTCAGGTAGTCAAACAGACGCTGCATGTGCTGCATCTCTTCACGTGAGTGCATTTTCAGGAAGGACGCGGCGCCTTCAAAGCCTTTGTCACAGCACCAGGCACTCATTTGCAGATAAAGATTGGCAGAGAAAAATTCCAGATTCAGCTGGTCGTTTAAACGCCCAGTCATTTCAGCAGTCAGCATGGCCGAGTCCTTTTAGAAGATGTTAATTAAACAGGCAGATGCGGCGAATTATGCATCAGATATGTTAGTAATGTGAAGCCTTTTTCGCAAAATAGGGCAATTTATCTGTTTGATTTAAATAGAATTATTCAGCAAGTTGAATGCGACCAATTCTCATTTTGTATTGCAGGTTATCGGCCTGAAAAAAAGGGGCGCGGCACCACGGTAGTGCACCTTTACAGCATCCTGCTGGTGCAATCGCCCTGATGGGCGGCACAAGAACGCGGCCACCGGATGCGGCCAGCAGGCACGGAGACAAAATAAATTTCCGTGCAGTCGCGCATATCGCGGGGATGGGAGAGCCGGAGAGGCGAAACAGGGCAGGAACAAAGGCTGACTGAGGCAGCACTGGCATAAATCCTGCTTAGAACTCAGTTCCATATATTGAAACTTGCCCCGACAGGGAACAGGGGCAGGACAGGTGATCAGGAGAAAATGATGTCAGATGAAACCCGCGTTACACCGATGAAAATGACGGCGACCAGAGGCAGTTATGTCGCGTTAATTTTTGCCATTCTCTTTTTTTCCGGGCTCTTTTATAACGTCGACGGCCTGAAATGGCTTGGCGCCTTTGATTTCAACACGCTGGGCGGCAGCTTTGGCACCATGAAAGATCCCGCCAGCAACACCTTCCTCGGCGCAGGCGGGCTGAGTGCCAAAGCCGGCTTCCTGTTCGCCCTGTCGCTGACGCCTACCGTCATGCTGGCGCTGGGCGTGCTGGAAATCTTTACCCACTACGGCGCGATTCGGGCGGCGCACCGGCTGCTGACGCCCCTGCTCAGACCCCTGATGGGGCTGCCGGGGCATTGCGGGCTGGCACTCATCACTGACCTGCAAAGCACCGACGCAGGTGCAGCGTTAACGAAAGAGATGGCCGATCAGAAGCAGATTGGTAAGAAAGAGGTGGTGGTCATGAGCGCCTGGCAATACTCCGGGGCCGGGTTAATCAATAACTACTTCGCCATCGGTTCCGCACTCTTTGCCTCAATGACGCTGCCGATCATCATTCCGCTGTTAGTCATGTTCGCGCTGAAATTTGTCGGTGCGGCCATCACGCGCGCTGTGCTAAACAGTGTTTATAAGAAGGATTTTATCGATGGAAAATAAAAGCGTTACTGCCAGCAGCAATCCGTTTGACGTATTTGTTACCGGCGCACGGAAAGGTTTTCATATCGCCATCCACAACCTGATGCCGAATGTGGTGATGGCCTATGTGCTGGCGGAGGTGCTGAATCTGCTGGGCATCATGCAGTTCCTTGGCCATGTTTTTGCGCCGGTGATGGGGCTGTTCGGCTTGCCGGGTGAAGCGATTACGGTGCTGCTGACAGCCTGGCTCTCGTCGTCGGCGGGAACCGGTGTAGCGGTCAGTCTGCTGACCAAAGGGCTGCTGACCGGGGCAGATATCACCATCCTGGCGCCGGCGATTTTTCTGATGGGTTCGCAACTGCAATATATGGGACGGCTGCTGGGTGTGGCCGATGTACCCAAAAAATACTGGCCGCTGCTGATGCTGGTAAGCATCATCAACGCCCTGATCGCCATGTCTGTTATGCGTCTGTTTATTCAGGAGTAACGTTTTGACTAAGGTACTGGAGCATTATCACACGCTGCATGAAATTCCGGAGCTCGGTTTTCAGGAGTTCAAAACCTCGGCCTATATTGCTGACCAGCTGGAGAAAGCGGGCCTGAAGGTGACGCGCAACATTAACAATACCACCGGTATTGTGGCGGAGATTGACAGTGGTGTCCCGGGGCCGGTGCTGGCGCTGCGGGCGGATATGGATGCACTGGGACACGTGATCGACGGTGTCCCCTGCGCGCGGCACACCTGCGGTCACGATGGTCACTCGTCGGTGGTGCTGACGGCGGCCGCGGCTCTGCTGCAGGAGGGCACAGTGAAACGTGGCCGGCTGAAGATCCTGTTTCAGCCCGCCGAGGAGCTGGGGGCCGGTGCGCTGTCGATGATCGAGGGGGGCGCGCTGGATGATGTAGAGATGATTCTGGGTTTCCATCTGCGTCCGCTGGAGGAGTGCGTAGTGGGGCAGGCGGTGCCTGCGGTGCTCTACTCCGCCTGCAGCACGCTGGAAGCGACTATTAAAGGCCAGCCTGCCCACGCGGCGCGTCCGCATCTGGGCGTGAATGCGCTCGATGCCGCCGTTCAGGCGGTGCAGGCGGTCAACGCTCTGCACCTCTCTCCCGGCCTGACCTGGAGCGTAAAAGCGACCCGTTTCCTGTGTGATGCCGGGGTCACCAACTCGGTACCGGATGAAGCCCGTGTGGTGTGGGATCTGCGCGCTCAGGAGAATGGACCGATGACCCAGCTGAAAGAGCAGGTCACGCGCGCCATTACCCACAGCGTGGCGGCGCTGGGGGCCAGCGCCGAGGTCCGGGTGCTGAAAGAGATGCCTGCGGCCGAGATCGATGATGAAGCCACGGCGGTGATCCGCGCCGCTATCGTTGAGGTGCTGGGTGAAGCGGGTGCACTGCCGGCCCGCACGACGCCAGGCAGCGAGGACTTTTTCTACTATCCGGTGAAGCGTCCGGGGGTAAAAGCGGGGTTCTGGGGACTGGGTACTAACCTGACGCCAGGGCTGCACCATCCCGATATGCGATTTGACCTCAGCTCGCTGGAGATCGGCGTGCAGATCTTCAAAGCCTGCGTCAGAAAGGTGCTGGGATAACGAAAACAGGGCGGGCGCGGGTCAGCCCCGCCCTGAGCCACTCTTCACCGCGCACTCTCCGCTAAATCCCGCCCCTTACCCTGTAGGCCGCGCGCGCAAAATATTGTATGCTATGCCGCCTTAAAGCTGACCAGGTAACCGGAATTCACGCCAATGTAACTTCGCGCTGACCCGCCAGCGATAAAATATCGTCCTGGCACCGTTTACCCGCCGGTAAGGTTCTGCCGGCCACCGTGATTTATCAGCAGCGCCTGTGACGCGCGCTGCTCCATTGAGAAGAATTCATGTCTAATCCCTTTTTAGAAGAGGTGGCACGCCGCCGCACCTTCGCGATCATTTCGCATCCGGATGCCGGTAAAACCACGATTACCGAAAAAGTGCTGCTGTTCGGACAGGCTATCCAGACCGCCGGTACGGTAAAAGGCCGCGGCTCTAACCAGCACGCAAAGTCGGACTGGATGGAGATGGAGAAACAGCGTGGTATCTCCATCACGACCTCGGTGATGCAGTTCCCTTACCGTGACAGCCTGGTGAACCTGCTGGATACCCCAGGTCACGAAGATTTCTCGGAAGACACCTATCGCACCCTGACCGCCGTGGACTGCTGTCTGATGGTGATCGATGCCGCGAAAGGCGTCGAGGATCGTACCCGTAAGCTGATGGAAGTGACCCGTCTGCGCGATACGCCGATCCTGACCTTTATGAACAAACTTGACCGTGACATCCGCGATCCGATGGAGCTGCTGGATGAGGTGGAAAGCGAGCTGAAAATCGCCTGCGCACCAATCACCTGGCCGATTGGCTGCGGCAAGCTGTTCAAAGGGGTTTACCATCTCTACAAAGATGAGACCTACCTCTACCAGTCCGGTAAAGGACATACCATTCAGGAAGTGCGCATCGTGAAGGGGCTGAATAACCCGGAACTCGACAGCGCCGTCGGTGAAGATCTGGCGACGCAGCTGCGTGAAGAGCTGGAGCTGGTGCAGGGTGCCTCGCACGAGTTTGAGCAGGAAGCGTTCCTGAGCGGCGAACTCTCGCCGGTCTTCTTCGGCACCGCGCTGGGTAACTTCGGCGTGGATCATATGCTGGATGGCCTGGTCTCCTGGGCGCCGCGTCCGATGCCACGCCAGACCGATACCCGCACTGTAGAAGCGCAGGAAGAGAAGTTCACCGGCTTTGTCTTTAAGATCCAGGCAAACATGGACCCGAAACACCGTGACCGCGTCGCCTTTATGCGTGTGGTTTCCGGGAAGTATGAAAAGGGGATGAAGCTGCGTCAGGTGCGCACCGGCAAAGATGTGATGATCTCCGATGCGCTGACCTTCATGGCGGGCGACCGTTCCCATGTGGAAGAAGCCTACCCCGGCGACATCATCGGCCTGCATAACCACGGCACCATTCAGATCGGCGACACCTTTACTCAGGGTGAAAATATGAAGTTCACCGGGATTCCGAACTTCGCGCCAGAACTGTTCCGCCGTATCCGTCTGCGCGATCCGCTGAAGCAGAAACAGCTGCTGAAAGGGCTGGTTCAGCTGTCGGAAGAGGGCGCCGTGCAGGTGTTCCGCCCGGTGCACAACAACGATCTGATCGTGGGTGCGGTCGGGGTGCTGCAGTTCGATGTGGTCGTCGCACGCCTGAAAAGCGAATATAACGTCGAGGCGATCTACGAAGCGATCAACGTCTCCACGGCGCGCTGGGTTGAGTGCGACGACGTGAAAAAGTTTGATGACTTCCAGCGTAAAAACGAAGTTAACCTGGCGCTCGATGGCGGCGATAATCTGACCTATATCGCGCCTACCATGGTCAACCTCAATATTACCCAGGAACGTTATCCGGACGTTCGTTTCCGCAAAACGCGCGAGCACTGATCGCGCTGTTTCCGGGCCATTCCAGCAGGGAATGGCCCTGTTTTCCCCGCTACAGACTCCTCCTAAAAACCCTGTTTTTCTGCTGTTTTAACGTGTGATCAACCAGTTAGCCAGGCAAATCACAAAATGCCGACTATGATTATTCTATCGGACGGCGAAAGAGACTTCTCTTGTCCTTACGTCCTGTAACGCAGCGGCATCTGTGCTGCTGTTTCGCCCACAGTTTTGGGTGAGTTAACTGATAGAAGGAAGATATCGATGAACAAGACTAAGATTGCTAAAACCCTGATGGCCGCCATGATTGGCTCAGCACTGATCAGCGGCAGCGCCCTGGCTGACGAATCACTTTCTCAGAAAGCGTCTCAGACTGCCGACAGCGCGGGTTCGAAAATCGATAGTTCTATGAAAAAAGTCGATGGTTATATGGATGACAGCGGCATCACCGCCAAAGCCAAAGCGGCACTGGTGGATGACGACGCCATTAAAAGCACGGATATCTCGGTAAAAACGCATCAGGGCGTCGTGACCTTAAGCGGTTTCGTCACCTCACAGGATCAGGCTGAAAAGGCTGTGGCTGTGGTGCAGAAAATCGAAGGTGTTAAATCCGTCAGCGACAAACTACACGTCAGAGACAGCAAAACCACTTCTGTGAAAGGTTATGCGGGCGATGCCGCAACGACCAGCGAAATTAAAGCTAAGCTATTAGCGGATGACATTGTTCCGTCGCGCAACGTTAAAGTTGAAACCACCGACGGCGTTGTTCAGCTTTCTGGGCACGTGGCGAGTAAGGCACAGTCAGACCGTGCTGAAAGCATCGCTAAAGCCATTGACGGCGTAAAAAGCGTTAAGAATGACCTGACGGTTAAATCTTAATGGCTGCAGTGCGGTCACAGTTGTGGCCGCACGAATAAAAGAGACCCATCCGGGGATGAAACAAGCAGTTCGAATTTAAATAGGGTAAGGAGAGGCTTATGTTTCGTTGGGGCATTATTTTTCTGGTGATCGCACTGATTGCTGCAGCGTTAGGTTTTGGCGGTTTAGCGGGTACAGCAGCATGGGCAGCTAAAGTTGTCTTCGTTGTTGGTATTATCCTGTTCCTCATCAGCCTGTTTACCGGCCGTAAAAAGCTTTAGCCGATGAGTCCTGCAGTGTAATGCAACGCAAAGCATAGAGCGGAGACCAGTCATCGTCAGCGACGGACGTGAAGAGAGGGACACCTTCATATCGCGACGGTGGTAAGCCTGCCTGGCAGGTTTACCGGTTAAAGGAATAGAGGACTGGTTCTCCGGAATGCTGCCGCTGCAAGCGGATTGCTCCCCCAGCCTGCCCGGAGCCCTTCTGAGGTTCGCACAGTGGGTATACGCATTCCTGTCACGCTTGGTGCCATTGAACCTCTGGCACTCATCCCCTTCAAATCGCAGAAAATTGCCTTGGTGTGTGAAGGGGGCGGTCAGCGCGGTATTTTCACCGCCGGTGTGCTGGATGAATTTCAGCGCGCCCGATTTAACCCGTTTCAGCTGATGCTTGGCACCTCTGCCGGTGCACAAAATCTCTCTGCCTATGTCTGTGGTCAGCCCGGCTATGCCCGGCGCGTCATTACCCGTTATACCACCAGCAAACTCTTTTTCGATCCGCTGCGCTTTGTACGCGGGGGAAATCTCATCGATCTCGACTGGCTGATTGAGATTACCCGCAGTGAATTTCCGCTGGCGATGAGCAGTGCAGAGCAGATGCTCTCCAGCGGCCGCGAATTTTATATGTGCGCCTGCCGCAGTGACGATTACACCCCTGGCTACTTCACGCCCACTGCCGACAACTGGCTGGATCTGATCAAAGCCTCCAGCGCTATCCCCGGCTTTTACCGGCTGGGGGTCAATCTGGAGGGGATCAGCTATCTCGACGGCGGCATCAGCGATGCCATTCCGGTGCGGGAGGCGGCCCGTCGCGGGGCTGACACCATCGTGGTGATCCGCACCGTGCCGTCGCAGATGTTCTACACCCCGAAATGGTTCAGGCGGATGGAGCGCTGGCTCAGCACCGGCGCATTGCAGCCAATGGTGAATGTGGTCAACCGGCACGAGCAGAGCTATCGGGAAATTCAGCAGTTCATTGAGAATCCCCCTGATGATTTGCGTATCATCGAAATCTTTCCGCCGCATGCGCTGGCCAGCAGTGCGCTTGGCAGTCGCATCAGCTCACTGAATCAGGATTATCATCTGGGACGGCGCTGCGGCCGCTATTTCCTCGCGACGCTGGGGCAGTGGCTGAGCGATGCGGAACCGCTGACCTCGCCGCGCATCGTCACGCCCGCTGCCCCGGTGGCGAACGCGCCCGATGCCCGCCAGATTATCACGCCGCCGCTGGCGGATAACGATGAGCATTACGACAAAGGATCGCTGGCATGAAGTTTATCGACACGCACTGCCACTTCGATTTTCCGCCGTTTGAGGGGGATATTCCCGCCAGCCTGGCGCGCGCCGCTGAGGCAGGCGTGGAGAAGATCATCGTTCCGGCGATTGATGCCAGCCGCTTTGAGCGGGTCTCTGCGCTGGCCGCGGCGCATCCGGCCTTATATGCCGCACTGGGGCTGCATCCGATTGTGATTGAAGCGCATCAGGCCTCCCATCTCGACCAGCTTGAAACGCTGCTGCAACAGCGACCGCGTAAGCTGGTGGCGATCGGCGAGATCGGGCTGGATCTCTACCGCGACGATCCGCAGTTTGATAAGCAGCAGCGCTTTCTTGAGGCGCAGCTTAAGCTGGCGAAAACCTATCAGCTGCCGGTGATCCTGCATTCACGGCGCACGCATGACAAGCTCGCGCAGATCCTGCGTCGTCACGATCTGCCGCGCCGTGGCGTGGTGCATGGTTTTGCTGGCAGCCTGCAGCAGGCGCAGGCTTTTATCCGGCTGGGCTATGCGATTGGCGTCGGCGGCACCATCACCTATGAGCGCGCCAGCAAAACCCGCCAGACCGTGGCGCAGCTGCCGCTCTCTTCGCTGCTGCTGGAAACGGATGCCCCTGATATGCCGCTGCAGGGCTTTCAGGGCCAGCCCAACCGTCCTGAACGGGCGCGTCGGGTGTGGGAGGTGCTCTGCAGCCTGCGTGACGAGTCACCTGAAGAAATTGCCGATGCCCTGTGGCACAACAGCCAGCAGCTGTTCCGGCTCGATCCCGTCTTTCCGGCGCTGCGCCCATAAATGTGATAATAGTAACATCACGTCGCCTGACGTATAATGGCCATTAATCCGCGTTATCTGGGATTTTTGTCACAGCCTGCGTGGTAATGTCGCACCAATTTCTTATTTCTATGTGACTGCTGGCACATATCAGGCCGCTTCAGAGTGTTATTATTATAACATTCCGCCGGCGAGCCGGTGGGTTGCATCCCGATTCTTTGGAGAGCCTCATGACCGATATCAAACACCTCGCCCTGCGCGCCCTGAAACTGATGGATTTGACCACCCTGAATGAGGACGACACCGATGCAAAAGTGATCGCCCTGTGCAATCAGGCCAAATCCCCGGCAGGCAACACCGCCGCAATTTGTATCTATCCGCGTTTTATTCCGATTGCGCGTAAAACGCTGCGCGAGCAGGGCACGCCGGAGATTCGTATCGCCACGGTGACGAACTTCCCGCACGGCAATGATGACATCGATATTGCGCTGGCCGAGACCCGTGCCGCCATCGCCTACGGTGCCGATGAAGTGGATGTGGTGTTCCCCTATCGCGCGCTGATCGCCGGGAACAGTCAGGTCGGCTTCGATCTGGTCAAAGCCTGTAAAACGGCCTGTGCGGAAGCGAATGTGCTGCTGAAAGTGATCATCGAAACCGGTGAGCTGAAGCAGGAAGCGCTGATTCGTCAGGCGTCGGAAATCGCTATCGACGCCGGTGCCGACTTTATCAAAACCTCTACCGGTAAGGTGCCGGTCAACGCGACGCCTGAAGTGGCGCAGATCATGATGAATGTGATCCGGGATAAAGGCGTCAGTGAGCAGGTTGGCTTTAAACCTGCAGGCGGCGTGCGCACCGCGGAAGATGCCGCCGTCTATCTGCAAATGGCTGAAGAGACGCTGGGCGCCGACTGGGCCGATGCGCGCCATTTCCGCTTTGGTGCCTCCAGCCTGCTGGCGAGCCTGCTGAATACCCTGGGTCACGACAGCGACACCAGCAAAGCCGGTTACTGATCCTTCTGGCGGTCGCTGACCGCCTTTTCCCCACCGCATCTTTTCTGAACCAGGGGGCTTTCGTGTTCCTGCCACAAGAAATTATTCGTAAAAAACGTGACGGCCATGCGCTGACTGAAGAGGAGATTCGCTTCTTCATCAACGGCGTGCGCGATAACAGCGTGTCGGAAGGCCAGATTGCTGCGCTGGCGATGACCATCTGGTTCCACGATATGACCCTGCCTGAGCGGGTGGCGCTGACGATGGCGATGCGCGACTCCGGTACGGTGCTCAACTGGCAATCACTCAATCTCAACGGCCCGGTGGTGGACAAGCACTCTACCGGCGGCGTTGGCGATGTGACGTCACTGATGTTAGGACCGATGGTGGCGGCGTGCGGCGGCTATGTGCCGATGATCTCCGGGCGCGGATTGGGCCACACCGGGGGCACGCTGGATAAGCTGGAGGCGATTCCGGGCTTCGACATCTTCCCCAGCGATGACCGTTTTCGCGCGATCATTAAGCAGGTGGGGGTGGCGATTATCGGCCATACCAGCTCGCTGGCGCCAGCGGACAAGCGTTTCTACGCCACGCGTGACATCACCGCTACCGTTGATTCCATTCCACTGATCACCGCCTCGATTCTGGCGAAAAAGCTGGCCGAGGGACTGGATGCGCTGGTAATGGATGTGAAAGTCGGTTCCGGCGCGTTTATGCCAACCTATGACGCCTCTGAGCAGCTGGCGCAGTCGATTGTGGGCGTCGCCAATGGCGCAGGCTGCCAGACCACAGCCCTGCTGACCGACATGAATCAGGTGCTTGCCTCCTCTGCGGGTAACGCGCTGGAAGTGCGTGAAGCGGTGCGTTTCCTCACCGGCGAGCAGCGCAATCCGCGCCTGCTGGAGGTGACGCTGGCGCTCTGCAGTGAAATGCTGATCTCCGGTAAACTGGCCGCCAGCGATGCCGAAGCGCGTCAGAAGCTGATGGCGGTGCTGGACAACGGCAACGCGGCCGACTGCTTCGGGCGTATGGTCGCGGCTCAGCAGGGACCGGCCGATTTTGTCGAACGCTACGACACGTATCTGCCACAGGCGATGCTGAGCAAACCGGTCTATGCCGACCAGCCTGGCATCGTCAGCCGTATGGATACCCGTGCGCTGGGGCTGGCCGTGGTCGCGCTGGGAGGCGGACGTCAGCGTGCCAGCGACAGCATTGATTACAGCGTCGGCCTGAGCGACATGATCACCCTGGGCGAACGGGCCGACGCACAGCGTCCTCTGGCGATGATTCACGCCAGCAGCGAAGAGAAGTGGCAGCAGGCCGCCGCCGCGGTGAAAGCCGCGCTGGTGCTGGGTGACAGCGCCCCGGCTGAGACGCCGGTTGTCTATCGCCGTGTGAGCGATATCCGCTAACTGACCCGTAACCCGTGCCAGCCGCGATGCATTCAGGTATACTGATCTGATCGCTTTTTTTTGACTTGTCACGCGCCAATGCGCAGGAGACTTGCATGAAACGTGCTTTTATTATGGTTCTCGATTCCTTTGGAATTGGCTCCAGTAAAGATGCCGATAAATTCGGTGACGCGGGTTCAGATACCCTGGGTCACATCGCTGAAGCCTGTTTTAAAGGTGAAGCAGACAAGGGACGTAAAGGCCCTCTGCATCTGCCTAATCTTACCGCGCTGGGTCTGGGCAAAGCCGCGGAGCTGTCGACTGGTCGCTTCCCGGCCGGTCTGGACCCTGAGGCGACGATCACCGGCGCCTACGCCTACGCCAGTGAGCTGTCGTCGGGCAAAGATACGCCGTCAGGCCACTGGGAAATCGCCGGTGTGCCGGTACTGTTTGACTGGGGCTACTTCAGCGACAAAGAGAACAGCTTCCCGCAGGCGCTGCTGGACAAGCTGGTTGAGCGCGCTGATCTGCCGGGCTACCTCGGAAACTGCCACTCATCAGGCACCGTGATCCTCGATCAGCTGGGCGAAGAGCATATGAAAACCGGCAAGCCGATTTTCTATACCTCGGCAGACTCGGTGTTCCAGATCGCCTGTCATGAAGAGACCTTTGGCCTTGATCGCCTCTACGCGCTGTGTGAAATCGCCCGTGAAGAGCTGACGGAAGGAGGCTATAACATCGGCCGCGTGATCGCCCGTCCGTTTGTGGGCGACAAAGCGGGGCAGTTTGAGCGCACCGGTAACCGTCACGACCTGGCGGTTGAGCCACCTTCAGCCACCATGCTGAAAAAGCTGGTAGATGAGAAAGGCGGGCATGTGATTTCAGTGGGTAAAATCGCCGATATCTATGCGGAGCAGGGCATTACCAAAAAGGTCAAAGCGACCGGTCTGGATGCGCTGTTTGACGCGACGATCCAGGAGATGAAAACGGCGCCGGATCAGGCGATTGTTTTCACCAACTTCGTGGATTTCGACTCCACCTGGGGGCATCGCCGCGATGTCGCTGGTTATGCTGGCGGCCTGGAGCTGTTTGACCGTCGCCTGCCTGAGCTGATGGAACTGGTCGGCGAAGATGACATTCTGATCCTCACCGCGGACCACGGCTGTGACCCGACCTGGCAGGGCACCGAGCATACGCGTGAGCACATTCCGATTCTGATCTACGGACCGAAGGTGGAGCCGGGCTCACTGGGTTACCGCGACACGTTCGCCGATATTGGTCAGACAATTGCATACTACTTTGGCCTGTCCGACATGGACTATGGCAAGAACATGCTGTAAATCAGCACTTTAATAAGGATTTAAACCATGGCTACTCCTCACATCAATGCTGAAATGGGCGATTTTGCCGATGTTGTTCTGATGCCCGGCGATCCGCTGCGTGCAAAGCACATCGCAGAAACCTTCCTGGAAAACCCGGTTGAAGTGAACAATGTGCGTGGCATGCTGGGCTATACCGGCACTTACAAAGGCCGCAAAGTCTCTGTCATGGGTCATGGAATGGGTATCCCTTCCTGCTCCATCTACACCAAAGAGCTGATCACTGACTTCGGCGTGAAGAAGATCATCCGTGTTGGCTCCTGTGGTGCCGTACGTCCTGACGTCAAATTGCGTGACATCGTGATTGGTATGGGTGCCTGCACCGATTCCAAAGTGAACCGTATGCGTTTCAAAGATCACGACTTCGCGGCGATTGCTGACTTTGACATGGTGCGCAACGCGGTTGATGCAGCGAAAAACCTGGGTGTTGAAGCACGCGTCGGTAACATCTTCTCTGCCGACCTTTTCTACACCCCGGATCCGCAGATGTTCGACGTAATGGAAAAATATGGCATCCTCGGCGTCGAGATGGAAGCGGCAGGTATCTACGGTGTGGCCGCTGAGTTCGGCGCTAAAGCGCTGACCATCTGCACGGTATCAGACCACATCCGCACGCATGAGCAGACCACAGCCGCTGAACGTCAGACGACGTTCAACGACATGATTAAGATCGCGCTGGAATCTGTCCTGCTGGGTGATTAATCCCTCTGGCGGGCGCTGCCGTCCGCCGACTGTTCAGATCCTCTTTAACCGGAGGATCTGCCTCTCTCCCCCGCGCTGTCCCGTAACATTCACATCAAATGACACACTTTTGCCGAGGCTCGTGCATCTTCGTGCTGGCACCGCCGCGAACGCGCTTTATTATGGTGCGCAACAACAGATAATAATTAATCGCCTGATAATGCCCCCTGATGAATTTTCGTAACTTCGAAGCTGAAGAGAAGCTCTTTGCCCGCCGTGCTGCAGTTGCCTTTGCTCTGGTCTGTCTCTGTTTCACTATTCTTGGCGTGAACCTTTTCCGCCTGCAGGTGCGCGATCACGGCTATTACCAGACGCGCTCCAATCAGAACGACATTAAGATGATCCCCATCGCGCCGACGCGCGGGCTGATCTATGACCGCAACGGCATTCCGCTGGTGCGTAACGTCAGCTGGTACGCCATCACGCTGACGCCGTATAAAATCAGCGACATGGAAGCCACGCTGCGTGAGCTGACGCCGCTCGTGGATCTGACGCCCGATGAGATCGACACCTTCCGCCATGCGCTGAAGCAGACCAGCCGCTACAAGCCGGTGGTGCTGAAAGAGGAGCTGACCGAAGAGGAGGTCGCCCGCTTTGCGGTGAATCAGTTTCGCTTCACCGGTGCCAGCCTTGAGACTTATCAGGATCGGGAATATCCCTACGGGGCCGATCTGGCACATGTGGTGGGTTATGTTTCAAAAATCAACGACAGCGACTATAAGCGCCTGAATGAAGAGGGGATCGCTGAAAACTATGCGGCGGACCACAATATCGGCAAGCAGGGCATTGAGGGCTATTACGAAGCGCTGCTGCACGGCAAGCCGGGCTATCAGGAAGTGGAAGTGGATAACCATGGACGCATTGTCCGGGTGCTGAAAGAGGTGCCGCCGGTGGCAGGGAAGAACCTGACGCTGACACTGGATCTCCATCTGCAGCAATATGTCGAAAGCCGTCTGGCGGGGCAGCGTGCGGCGCTGCTGATTGAAGATCCGCACGACGGTTCGGTGCTGGCGATGGTCTCGAGCCCCAGCTATGACCCCAATCCGTTTGTCAAAGGCATCAGCTATCAGGCCTACAAAAAGCTGCTGCAGGATAAAAACCTGCCGCTGATTAACCGCGTCACGCAGGGACTCTATCCGCCCGCCTCGACGGTGAAACCTTACATGGCGATGTCGGCACTGCTGACCCATGTGATTACGCCGCAGACGCAGTTCTTTGGCGCGCCGACCTGGACGCTGCCGGGCACCGACCGGCGCTATCGCGACTGGAAAAAGACGGGCCACGGTATGCTGGATGTGACCCGCGCCATTGAAGAGTCTGCCGACACCTTTTTCTATCAGGTGGCGTTTATGATGGGCATCGATCGCATTCACACCATGCTCAGCCAGTTCGGCTATGGCAAATCGACCGGTATCGATCTGAATGAGGAGTATAACGGCCTGCTCCCGAGCCGCGAGTGGAAACAGAAGGTGCATAAAAAGCCGTGGTATCAGGGCGATACGGTCTCCGTCGGCATTGGTCAGGGCTACTGGATTGCAACGCCGATTCAGATGGTGAAAGCGATGGTGGCGCTGATCAACAACGGCCGGGTGATTGCGCCGCATCTGCTGGAGAAAACCCAGCGCGGCGCCCTGGTGGAGAACTACCATCCACCGCTGCGCGAAACACAGATTGGCGATCCCCATTCTCCCTACTGGGCGCTGGTGCGCCGTGCGATGTTTGGCATGGCGAATTCACCCAACGGCACCGGCTATAAATATTTCCACACGGCGCCTTATGGCATCGCCGCAAAAAGTGGCACCTCGCAGGTTTTCAGCCTGCGCCAGAACCAGACTTATAATGCGAAAATGATCCCGGTCCGGTTGCGTGACCATATTTTCTACACCGCCTTTGCCCCCTTTAACGACCCGAAGGTCGCGGTGGCCCTGATTCTGGAGAACGGCGGCGGGGAAGGGGTGACGGCTGCGCCGGTGATGCGGGATATTCTGGACCATATCTTTATCCCGCCCGCGCCAGAGGCGACGGAATCCGCTACACAGACCGCACAGTAAAAGGGGCTACAGCCCCCGCAGCCACTCAGGCCTTAAGCGTTCTGGCGACCTGGCCGATGGCACGCACCACATCGGTTGCGCCTTCGCGGATTTCGGCGATGACGCCGCCCGCCTCCTGGGCCAGCTGCACGCCCTGATCCGCGCGCTTCAGGTTCGATTCGATCCCCTTCAGCGCGCGGCTCGCCAGGACGTGGTTTTGCTGGATCCGGTTTTCGATGTCCGTAGTCGCGCGGTTGATGTTCGCCGCCAGCGTGCGCACTTCGTTTGCCACGACCGCAAAGCTGCGGCCGTGGCTGCCCGCTCTTGCGGCCTCAATGGCGGCATTCAGCGCCAGCAGGTTAGTCTGATCGGCAATGCGCCGGATCCCTTCGACAATCGCGCCGATACGATCTGAGGACTCACTCAGGCCAGTAATATCGCCGGAGATGCCCTGCAGTTCCCCCGCCAGCGCATTCATGGTCTGTACGCTGCTGGCAATCACATCGGCACCCAGCCGTGTACTTTCATCCGTCTGCAGCGCGGTGTGGTAAGCCTGCTGCGCCGCGTCATGCTCCTGCTGATTTTTTTCCACCTGAGCGGTGACATCCGTCGCGAATTTGACGATTTTGTAGAGGCGGCCCTGTTCGTCAAACACCGGGTTGTAGGTGGCGCGCAGCCAGATGGTCTCACCGGCTTTGTTGACGCGGGGAAACTGACCGGAGACAAATTCACCCCGGTTGAGCTGCTGCCAGAATTCGCTGTATTCCCGGCTGTTGCGCAGCGCCTGCGAGCAGAAGTGGCTGTGATGGATGCCTTCGATCTCCTCACGGCGGTAACCCATGGTTTTCAGAAAGTTATCATTCGCTTTGAGCACCTCGCCCTTGAGGTTAAAGGCGATCACCGCCATAGAGCGCTCAATGGCGGTGGTGATGGCGCGCTGCTCATGGGCGTCGTTGATATGGCCGGTAATGTCATTGGCCAGCTTAACGATTTTAATCACCCGGCCATGTCGGTTCTGCACCGGAACATAGTTGGCTTCGAGCCACACAGGGCGGCTGTTTTTAGCCACGCGCAGAAACTTGTCGCTGAAGCTCTCTCCCCGGTTCAGTCGAAGCCAGAAATCCTGATAATCTTTTGACTGTAATTGCTCTGCGGTGCAGAACAGACTGTGGTGCTGGCCCTCTATCTCTGCCAGCGTGTAGCCCATACGTGCCAGAAACAGCGTATTGGCGCTGAGAATGGTGCCGTCAGGCGTAAATTCGATCATGGCGATAGAGCCGTTAAGCGAGCTCAGCGTGGCCGCTGAGTGCGCGCGCTTCTGCCAGCTGTGGCGCGCAGCAATTCCTGATGTGATAGTGGAAAACATAGCGATCCTTATTATTAGTGTGGGATTCGCCTTATTTATCGGCATCTGCGCGGCACAATGGAGTCTTTGCCGGTCCGCTGACTACAATTTATCCTGACATCCGTCACATTTCTGGTGTCAGGAGAGCGACAGCGGGCGGGTTGATGGAAAAGCGGGCAGTCGATCTGATTTTGGTGAAAAGCGTTTGACGCTGCCGGGCCGCTTTGGTTTAATGCGCCCCGTTGCCCGAATAGCTCAGTCGGTAGAGCAGGGGATTGAAAATCCCCGTGTCCCTGGTTCGATTCCGGGTTCGGGCACCATCTTTAAAGAACCCGCCTCTGGCGGGTTTTTGCTTTTCAGAGCGAACCCGTTATCGAACGTTCGATACACGCGCCACATCCTGTGGCACGCCCTTCGGGTCGTGCTGGCGCACGATGCAAAAATGCTCCCGGCATTTTTGTCCGGGTTCGGGCACCATCTTTAAAGAACCCGCCTCTGGCGGGTTTTTGCTTTTTAGCGCTACATCCCACCTTATAACGCTCCACTGATTTGCCAGCTTTCCCCCCACCCGGTCATGCGTCAGAAAGATTTCACGGAGAAATCTATTTGCTGGCTCGCCTCTGTGCTGTGTTGCCAGGCTGCCGCCGCCTGATATTCTGCCCAGCCTGCAATTGGCCGCGACTAATCGTGTTTTGTACGCCTCTCTTTACAGAATCACTCTGACAGGCACAATACCCCTTTCTTAATCCTGTCTTACGGTCATGTCAGAAGAAGCGCTGCGTCTGCAGATACAGAACCTGAAAAAGCATAATGCGCGGCTGAAGCGTATAGCGCATGACGCCAGGACAAAACTGAATGCGGCGCTGGATGGCACCGGGCTGTTTCTGTGGCAACTGGACATTCCCAGCGGCAAACTGGTGATCTTTAACCGGCGCTGGGGTGCCATGCTGGGCTTCCAGCCGAAAGAGACTGATGCCACGTTTGAATCCTGGAAAGAGAGCCTGCATCCCGATGATGCCGCCGAGGTTTTACGCGCGTTTTACGACCACATTACCGGGAAAGCGCCCTACTACGAGGCTCTGCATCGCATGATCGCCAAAAACGGCAGTATCGCCTGGGTGCTGGATCGTGGCCGGGTCAGCGAATGGAATGAAGCGGGGCAGCCGGTCAAAGTGATCGGCACGCATATCGACATGACCAAAGAGAAGCAATATGAAGAGCAGCTCGCGCTGCTGGCGCTGCACGATCCCCTGACATTACTGAACAATCGTCATGCACTGCAAAGCGCCTTCTGCGAACTCAACGCGCAGGGGCCGCTTTGTGTCGTCTTTATTGACCTGGATAACTTCAAGCACGTCAATGATACGCTGGGTCACCGCAGCGGTGACGAAGTGCTTATTGAGCTGAGTCAGCGGCTGACCCAATGCGTCCCGGAAGCGGTCATCACGGGCCGGCTCGGTGGGGATGAGTTTGTCCTGTTGATCCCCTTTGCCATTACTCATCCGCAGGTCAGATCGCTGGCCCATGCCTGCCTGGATGCGGTTCTGATACCGTTTGAGATGGCGAACGGGCACGCCATGATAGGGGCTTCTGTGGGCGTATCCCAGGTGCAGGCCAGCGATGATTTCGACACTGCACTGGCGCGCGCGGATGAAGCGATGTACCGCATCAAGAAAAACGGCAAACGCGGTGTGGCTTTTGATCCTGACATTACCCGATTGCTGTGACCTGATATACCCGGCTGTGCGCGCTCTCCATCAGGCCTAACGGCACGCCTGATCTGACTTCCTCTTTTCACACCTGAAGGCCTCCTGCCTGTGTCGCAGAGCAGCATGATTGATGCCAGCCTCCGCAGAAAACACTTTTTAGTACTATTCCGAAAACCTCACATTCACTTTCCCCATGCTTAAATTATACCGCTTCGCTTAGTTATTAATTTCAGGGCCGGATATGGCCCGTGATTCTAATTAAAAATTTTATTAAATTTTGATAATTGATCATTTATTGATCAAATTCACCATTTTAAAGCTGCTGCAATTGATGCCATGCGCTTCGCTTAATTATGGCGTCCAAAAGATGTAGCCGGAAATTATTTCACGCTTCGCTTAGGGAAATTGATCGTTTATTGATCATCTTCACCACATGATATTGAAGAAATTATCCCGTAGCCGCTTCGCTTACGATTTTTTCAATTGGACATTTTTCGAAAAAGATCGATTAATAGGGCGCGGCGAATTTTTTTATAAAGTTTTGACACGCCGTTGCGCTTTTTTTGAATAGGAAAAGGCGATAGTTGAAATGCGTTATCAATCCGGATGAGGGCAGAGCCACCAATAAACCAGAGCGATGACGAATTTTTATTTGGCTCGCTTGATCGGTCCGATTTTCTGTCTACATTTAGATGGCTGAATCGGCCTGATGAAGCATTAACTGTGCAAATTCTGGTTTTTAATTCAAAGAGGAACACAGAATGACTCAATATCGTGGTGGGGCCGGAAACTTTGCGGCTGACAAAGAGCGTGCGGCTGAAGCCGGGCGCAAAGGCGGTCAGAAAAGCGGCGGGAACTTTAAGAATGACCCCGAGCGGGCTATTGAGGCAGGGCGCAAAGGAGGTAAGGTCAGTCGCCGAAGCTAAACCGTTAAATGCTGGCATCTCAGCAGGTTAACAGGTTAAGCGGGCCGTACAGATTCTCTTTAATTTCCCTTAAAGATAATTACCCCCTGAATTATCTCGCTGCTTAATGACTGGCAGCAACAGATATCATTAATTAAACCGGATGGGTTTTCCTGTCCGGTTTTTTATTTACTTTTGGTTAAAGCTATACGTTTTAATAAATCTCTGTACAGATAAAATTTTGCCTGGTGCATTTTTTATGCGCCTGATAACGGAAATGTATACAGTGTTTTATACGCTTGTACAAAATTCGAATGTGGGTAGCGAAGCCGTAACGGTGAAAATGCTTTTCAGCTAACTTGCTGCTGCAAAAAGGAAAATGTATTTTACATGCCACTTTTGTCTCAAATTCATACTGCCGGAGCGTGCGATATTAAGAATCTCCACTAGACTTTTCAGGTGTCAACGATATGACTGGCGTTGCGTTATTACCGACGCAGCTTTTTGATCAATGAGGCTATCTTATGACAGTGAAAACGTTAAACGATCTGTTCATCCATGACTTATCCGATGTATACAGCGCTGAGAAACAGATAACCCGTGCATTGCCTAAAATGGCGCGTGCTGCCAGTGACGAAACGCTTGTTGCTGCGTTTAATCAACACCTGGAAGAGACCCGGGTGCAGATTGAACGCCTCGACGAACTGGTAGAGGTGACACCTGAAGTTAAAATTAAACGTATGAAATGCCATGCGCTTGAAGGTCTGGTTGAGGAAGCACAGGAGATCATCGACTCGGTCGAGAAGGGTGAAGTCCGCGATCAGGGGCTGATCGGGGCGGCGCAAAAAGTGGAACACTATGAGATTGCGACTTACGGCACCCTGCACGCACTGGCGTTAAAGCTGGGCTACACCAAAGCCGCCGAGCTGCTGGAAGCGACACTGAATGAAGAGAAACAAACGGATGAGAAGCTGACCTCGGTCGCTGAGTCGATTACCGTCTCTTAAGGAGTGACACATGACTGCAATTGAGCATTATCATGACTGGCTACGCGATGCGCATGCCATGGAAAAACAAGCGGAAAGCATGCTGAGCAAAATGTCAGGTCGTCTTGAACATTATCCGGCGCTGGAACAGCGTCTGGCCCAGCATCTGGACGAGACAAAGCATCAGCTGACGCTGCTGGAACAGCTGCTCGACAGCCACGGCATCGATCATTCCGTGATGAAAGATGCGATGGGCAAAATGGCGGCCACCGGCCAGGCCGTGGGTGGCATGTTTAACTCTGATGAAGTGGTGAAAGGCGCTATCAGCGGCTATGTCTTCGAGAATGCCGAGATCGCCAGTTACACCAGCCTGATAGCGGCGGCAGAGCAGGTAGGGGATACCCAGGGTGTGCGGATCCTCAGCGAAATCCGTGACCAGGAAGTGGCAATGGCGGAGTGGCTGCTACAGCATCTGCCTGAAGTGACGCAGCAGTTCCTGCAGCGGGCGTCACAGCCAGGCACGGAAGCGAAGAAATAGCACAGAACAGCCTGCATAAAAAAGCCGGGATGCCCCGGCTTTTTTGCGTCAATGCAGTTCTGGGTGTCAGTCTGCCATCAGATGACCATACATCGTCATCAATTTGCGGGTTACCCCGTTGGTCCAGCCAAAGCCATCCTGTAACGGATATTCACCGCCGCCACCCGGACGCGCGCGATCGCCGCTGATGTCATATTTCTCGACCAGCTTATGGTGCAGCTGATAAAAGTTGCTGACCGTGTTGAGCCAGTTAACGGCCACTTCACTCGCCAGCGTCTCTTCGCCATAGTTATTCAGGCCAACCACGGCCATCCACTGCATCGGCGCCCAGCCGTTTGGACGGTCCCACTGCTCGCCACTTTCAACCATTGAGGTCAGCAGACCGCCGTTGCTCAGCAGCAGATGGCGCAGCGAGATCGCCTGCAGATGTGCCTGATGCGGTGTTGCCAGCCCGACAAACAGCGGCACGACCGATGCCACGGTAAAGGCACCAAAGCGCTCGCGCCGCCAGTCATAGTCGCGGAAAACGCCTGCGGTACTGTCCCATAGATAGCGGGTGATGGCACGTTTACGCGCTTCCGCTTTTTTCTGCCAGGCCAGCGCCGTCAGCTCCTCACCTTTGGCGTGCGAAAGCGTGGCGATCATCAGTTCCAGCTTGTAGAGAAACGCATTGAGATCGATCGGGATGAACTGCGTCGTCCGGATGCTCGACAGCCGTTTCGGGTTGCGCAGCCAGCGCGAAGAGTAATCCCAGCCCGATTCTGCTCCGGCGCGCAGGTCGCGGTAGACCTCGCTGGCCGGACGTTTAGATTCACGGGCGGTTTCCACATCCTCGATCCAGGACTCATCACGCGGCGTATCGCGGTCATCCCAATAGCGGTTGAGCAGTGAGCCGTTTGGCATGCGCACCACGTGACGATAAGCCTGGTTCGGCATCAGTGAGCCGGCACCGTCCATCCAGAACTGATACTCCTTCATCAGCTGTTCCTGATAGCGTTTAGCACCACGCACGCCATCTTCCTCAAACAGCTCGACCATCAGGGCAAACACTGGCGGCTGAGAGCGGCTCAGATAATAAGTGCGGTTGCCGTTAGGCACATGACCGTAGTTATCGATCAGCCACGCGAAGTTGTCCGCCATATGACGCAGCAGATCGTCGCGGCCCGATTCTGCCAGGCCGAGCATCGTAAAGTAGGAGTCCCAGTAGTAGGTTTCACCAAAGCGTCCGCCGGGGACCACATAGGGTTTAGGCAGCGGCAGCAGTGATGAGTGCGGCATATGCTGCTGTGGCATTTTGGTCAGAACCGGCCACAGGTCGTCAATATGCTCGTTGAGCGTTTTATCCGGGTTGGAGACATAAAAGCTTTCATTTACGCCAGGCAGATAAAAGTGATCGGCGACAAAACGGGACAGGTCGAAGTCACTGCTGCGTTTCTGTCGACGATAGCGCATCAGCACATCCAGCGGATCGTACTTTGGCGAACAGTCGGGGAAGGTTTTGCTGTCCTCGAAAATTCGTGACATCTGGACATGTTCAAACAGTTCCAGATAACGATCGGCAGGCGTAAGCGCATCCGGCGCCGGTAAGCCTTCGATCAGCTCCGGTTCCGGTTCAGAATCCTGCATGCGATCCAGTTTCAGTTCATGGGGATCGTATTGATACTCAACTTCCGCCCCGGCACGAACCTCTTCAAGTGCATTTTGTTGCTGGCGATAAGTATTAATAGCGGCCTCCTGAGCGGTCATGGTTGCACAAAGGACAAATTATAGACCTCTCAATCTGCGGAACAACAATGCAGATTGCCTATGAACGTAATAAAAATTGTCTATTAATTGAGGTTTTTGAATAAATTCCAGACAATTCAACCAAATATGCTGTTGTTCACAAAAAACGCATTTCAGATGAATCTCTTAGGGCACCAAAGAAAAAAATTTAAGCTGAAGAAAACAGGTGCCTGTTTACATTTTGTAAAGGAACCAGAGGCCCTGACAGGGTGCAAAAAGTGGCATACCCAACGGAAGAAGGCTGGAAACGGGCAGGGAGCGGACCAGGCTGTCCGCTCCCTGCCATCAACATTACTGTTTCGCCAGCGTCGCGGCAATTACCGCCTGCCAGGTAGTCGTCGGGCGACCGATTAGCTGACTCAGCTGGCGGGAATCATCGAACAGGCCGCCTTTCTCTGCTCCGGCGTCGGAATCCGCCAGCATCTCCGCCAGGCCGTCTGGCAGACCGGCGTTTTTCAGCGCTGCGGCGAAGTCACTCTGTGAGAGATTAACGTAATCGACCTTCTCGCCGCTCTGGGCGGCAATCTCCGCAGCGAACTGCGCCAGGGTGTAGCTGTCATCACCGGCCAGTTCGTAAACCTTACCGGCCTGATCGTCACGGATCATGACTTCTGCCGCCGCTTCCGCATAATCCTGACGGGCTGCCGAGGCGATACGGCCTTCGCCTGCCGCACCGATAAAAGCGTGATGCGCCAGCGATGGAGCAATACTGGCAGCATAGTTCTCGCTGTACCAGCCGTTACGCAGCAGCGCAAAAGGGATGCCAGAGGCCTGCAGCAGCGCCTCGGTCGCGCGGTGCTCAATCGCTAACCCCAGCGGTGAACTGTCGGCATGCAACAGACTGGTGTAAGCGATAAAATCCACACCCGCCGCCTGGGCCGCCTCAATAACGGCTTTGTGCTGAGCTTCACGCTGGCCTACTTCACTGCCGGAGATCAGCAGCAGTTTATCCACGCCCGAAAAAGCGGCCCTGAGGGTCTCTGGCTTACTGTAGTCAGCCTCACGGACAGTGACACCCTGCGCCGCCAGATCCGCCGCTCTGGCAGGCGTACGCACCGCAGCGATGATCTCTCCCGCCGGAACTTTTTTCAGTAAGGCATCGATCACGAAACGGCCCAGCTGGCCGGTAGCTCCTGTTACACCAATCATGTTATCTCTCCTGTTAGGGTTGGTGAAAATCAGATTAGGGGATAAACTAACTTTTAGTAAGTACTTACAGAATTGTTAGTTTGGAAGAGGCGGGGTAAATGTCTGAAAAACTGAGTGAAAAATTTAGCCGGGGTGAGCTGCTTGACGTTAATTGCCCCTCACGTGACGTGCTGAAGCGCGTGACCAGCCGCTGGAGTGTCCTGATCCTGTTAGCACTGCAGGACCAGACGCTGCGCTTTAGCGCGCTGCGCCGGACGGTTGGCGGCGTCAGTGAGCGGATGCTGGCGCAGAATCTGCGCTATCTGGAAGAGGATGGCTTCGTGCAGCGTATCGCCTATGATGTCGTTCCGCCGCACGTGGAATATTGCCTGACCCCGCTGGGCCGCGAAGTCGGTGAACAGGTTGTCAGGCTGGCCGACTGGCTGGAGCTGAACCTGAGCCGGATTCTGGCGCAGCGCGGTAAATCCGCTGCAGGGTAGTTCCCCTCTGTTTTCCGGTCTCCACCTCCACGCGACGACTCACCTTCAGGCGATCGGCAGGGTCTCCGGCCGCACCCGCGGCATCCGCTGTGACAGATTCTCTTCAACCTCAGAACGGCAGAACGTAACGGCGGCACAAATAACCCCAGTGGCCCGTTGCCGTTTATTAAACCGTTTTTTATCGCGCGGGCCCGGAATAAACGTCGCCCTGCATGACGCTTTTAATTCAGGTCTGCTTTTTGACTCATTTTATTAACATTTGCAGATAAGCTTAAATCTCTTTCTTCTCAGTTTTCTTCGCGGGTTTAATGGCGGTATTAGCAGAATTGTGCAAAAAAGCAAACAAAACGGCAGAGATAAAATCTTGTGGCGTTAACCTGTTAAAAAACCAAGCGATTTAATTTTTTTCCTCTCATTTTTGACCTTTCCCCGGTTAGGGTTTATAACAAAATAGTGCCTGAAAACAGGCTATTGAAGGCCTTTTCTATGCAGAGGTGGCTCAGACCAGTCTCTCTTTTTAAAGGGCGTATTACCGTAACATTAGCGACACATAAGTGCGCTTAAATTAACCTTTAAGCCTTATTTTTAAATAAGTAATTCCTGCTAAAAACAATGATCAGAATCAACAAATACTGTTATAGTTTTCATTCATCCCACTGTTTCTGTTTCCGTGTCGTAAATAGTTTTAAATTTGCGGCGGGAATTTCAATAAGCGCAGAGAAACCCGCGCATCAGGCTTAAGTTGTTAATTATAAGTAAATACATGGTGTTCTATGTGGCAAAGAGGTAAGCAATGTTCGGATTAGATGCCTTTCATCTGGCCAGGATTCAGTTCGCATTTACTGTGTCCTTCCATATTATCTTTCCCGCCATCACCATCGGTCTCGCCAG